>Ga0307515_10006843_pt1 | contig 22687 bp, 21 predicted proteins | sample 17_EM_MG_FD_194513 | JGI IMG/M metagenome (GOLD analysis project Ga0307515, IMG submission 194513) | Populus trichocarpa ectomycorrhiza microbial communities from riparian zone in the Pacific Northwest, United States - 17_EM | ecosystem: Host-associated > Plants > Roots > Unclassified | place...
GCGTTAAACGTGGTGTAACCGCACGTGCTCGTCACAAAAAAGTTCTCGCACTCGCCAAGGGTTACCGTGGCCGCCGCAAGAACGTCTTCCGCATCGCCAAACAAGCGGTCATGCGCGCTGGGCAATATGCCTATCGCGATCGCCGCACGAAGAAGCGTGTGTTCCGTCAGCTCTGGATTGCCCGTATCAACGCGGCGAGCCGGGGCCTGGGTGTCACCTACAGCAAGTTCATGGCAGGTCTGAAGAAGGCCAACATCGACATCGACCGCAAGGTCCTTGCCGACATGGCCGTGAATGATCCTGCCGCTTTTGGCAGCATCGTTGAGAAGGTGAAGGCCCAGCTCGCTTGAATGCCGTGACTGCGCCGAGGGCAAGTACAGCTCGGCGCCACAGCAAGCCCTGGGTCGGTTTCGACCGACCCAGGCAAGCTCTCAAAGGCCGACCTTTTGTTCGGCCTTTTTTATTGTCCTGAGACAGACCACTGAACCGATGAACGACCTCGATCAACTGGTGCAAACCGCGCAGGCTGACTTCGCGCAAGCGGGCGCACCCGCCGATCTGGAAAACGCCAAGGCACGCTACCTCGGCAAGGCCGGGCGGGTGACCGAGCTGCTGAAGAGCTTGTCCACGCTGTCGCCCGAAGAGAAGAAGACGCGCGGCGCCGACATCAATGCGGCCAAGCAACAAGTCGAAGCCGCGCTCAACGCGCGCCGCCAAGCCTTGGCCGATGCCGAGTTGCAGACGCAGCTCAAGGCTGAATCGCTCGACGTCACGCTGCCCGGGCGCAAGCGTGGCAGCAGCGGCATGCACCCGATCACGCGCACGATGGAGCGGATCGAAGCGATCTTCGGCTCGATGGGTTTCGATGTCGCCGACGGCCCCGAGATTGAGACCGATTGGTACAGCTTCACGGCGCTGAACAACCCAGAGAACCACCCCGCCCGCTCAATGCAGGACACCTTCTACGTCGACATGAAAGACGCAGATGGCGGCTGGCTCAATCTGCGCCCCCATACGTCGCCTATGCAGGTGCGCTATGCCCGCGAGCATGCCCGCAAGTACGCTGATCAGGCGAACATGCCCGACATTCGCGTGATCGTGCCCGGCCGTACCTATCGCGTGGACAGCGATGCCACGCATTCACCGATGTTCCACCAAGTCGAAGGCCTTTGGGTCGGCGAGAACGTGAGCTTCAAGGACCTGAAATCGATGTATCTCGATTTCATTCAGGCATTCTTTGAAACCACCGACCTCAAGCTGCGCTTTCGCCCGAGCTACTTCCCCTTCACCGAACCGAGCGCCGAGATCGACATCATGTTCGAAAGCGGCCCACTCAAAGGGCGCTGGCTCGAGGTGTCGGGTTCTGGCCAAGTGCATCCGCAAGTCATTCGCAACATGGGGCTGGACCCGGAGCGCTACATCGGCTTCGCGTTTGGCTCCGGCATCGATCGCCTGGCCATGCTTCGCTATGGCGTGAGCGACCTGCGCTTGTTCTTTGACGGCGACCTGCGTTTTCTTTCCCAGTTTCAGTAAGCGAAGCACGACGAGATGCAATTCCCAGAGTCCTGGTTGCGCGAGTTCTGCAACCCACCCCTCACCACCGTCCAGCTGGCCGACTTGCTCACGATGTCGGGTATGGAGGTCGAAGAACTGCGACCTGTCGCGCCGCCGTTCAGCCAGGTCGTTGTCGGCGAAGTGCTGGAAGTCGCTCGCCATCCGAATGCCGATCGACTCAACGTCTGCCAAGTCAGCATTGGCTCAGGCCCGACGCTCAACATCGTGTGCGGGGCACCGAACGTGCGCGCGGGCATCAAGGTGCCGTGTGCGTTGGTCGGCGCGCAGCTGCCGCCGGCCGAGGAGGGCGGCGCACCGTTCGAGATCAAGCTCGGTGAGCTTCGCGGCGTGAAGAGCGAGGGCATGCTGTGCTCTGCGCGCGAACTCAAGCTGTCTGAAGACCAAGGCGGCCTGTTGATCTTGCCTGCAGATGCCGTGGTGGGAACATCGATTCGGGATCAACTGAAGCTCGACGACACGCTGTTCACACTCAAGCTCACCCCCAACCTGGCGCACGGTCTCAGTGTGTATGGCGTTGCGCGTGAAGTGTCTGCGCTGACCGGCGTGCCGCTCTTTCAGCCGCAGTTCCCGGTGGCCAAGACTGTTCACGCGGACAAGCTGCCTGTCCGCGTCGAAGCGCCGGACCTGTGCGGCCGCTTCTCGGGCCGCATCATCCGCAAGGTCAATACCAAGGCCACCACACCGGCTTGGATGGTCGACCGGTTGGCTCGCTGCGGCCAGCGTTCGGTTACCGCGCTGGTGGACATCTCGAACTACGTGATGTTCGAGTATGGGCGCCCCTCGCACATCTTCGATCTCGACAAGATCCACGGCGGCCTCACCGTGCGTTGGGGGCGCGAGGGAGAAACGCTCAAGCTGCTGAACGGCAACACCATCGAACTCGATGCGAACGTCGGTGTGATCGCAGACGACCAGGCCGTGGAATCGCTTGCCGGCATCATGGGTGGCGATGCGACAGCGGTTTCCAACGACACACGCAACGTCTATGTCGAAGCTGCCTTCTGGTGGGCGCAGGCCGTGGCCGGTCGATCGCGCCGCTACAACTTCAGCACCGATGCCGGGCACCGCTTCGAGCGCGGTGTTGACCCCGCGTTGACGATCGAGCACATCGAACGCATCACCCAGCTCATCATCGAGATTTGTGGAGGCGAGCCCTCGGTGATGGATGACCAGATCGTTAAGTTGCCTCAGAAAGCATCCGTCGCGATGCGAGTCGACCGTGCTGCCAAGGTGATCGGTATGCCCGTCACCCAGGCGCAGTGCCTCGGCGTCCTGCAAAGGCTGGGCTTGCAGGTGAGCGAGGCGCCGGGCCTACTGACCGTCACGCCGCCAAGTTGGCGCTTCGATCTGCAGATCGAAGAAGACCTGATCGAAGAAGTGATCCGCGTGCTGGGTTACCAGAGTTTGCCGGACACGGCACCGCTGGCGCCCGTGCGGGCTCGAGTCCGCAGCGAGGTGAGCCGGGGGCTGCATTCGATTCGCCACGAGCTGGCCGGCCTGGACTATCAGGAGACGATCAACTTCAGCTTTGTCGAGGAACGCTGGGAGCGTGAACTCGCCGGCAACGAACAGCCCATTCGCGTGCTGAACCCGATCGCCAGCCCGCTGTCGGTGATGCGCTCCAGCCTGCTCGGGAGCCTGGTTTCTGTGCTGCGCTTTAATCTCGCGCGCAAAGCGACGCGTGTTCGTGTGTTCGAAATCGGCCGCGTGTTCAAGCGTGATGCCGAGGTGGGCGATGACGCGTTCAGCGTGGCGGGCATCGCGCAGCCAATGCGCGTCGCGGGGCTGGCCTACGGCAGTGCAGATGATGTGCAGTGGGCAGTCAAGGAGCGCGTGGTCGACTTTTTCGACGTGAAGGGTGATATCGAAGCTTTGCTCGCGCCGCGCAAGGTGCGCTTTGTTCCTCTGGAGCACTCGGCCTTGCATCCTGGGCGTTCTGCGCGTGTCGAGGTGGGCGGGCGCCCGATCGGTTTCGTCGGTGAATTGCACCCGCGCTGGCGGCAAGGCTATGAGCTGCCAGTTGCGCCGATCGTCTTCGAATTGGAGGCCGATGCATTGCAACAACGTGAGCTTCCTGCCTTCCAGCCGATTCCTCGCCAGCAATCGGCATGGCGCGATATCGCCGTGATCGCCGGAGAGCACGTCACACACGACGCACTGATCGATACTGCCAAGTCGGCGCAAGCGAGCTTGGTCCGTTCCGTCAGACTCTTCGATGTCTACAAGCCTTCAAGTGCTACATCGGACATGGGGGCGGGCGAACGCAGTCTCGCCATTCGCCTGGAGTTGCTTGATGACGCTGCGACATTGACCGATGAGCGCATCGAATCCGTCAAGGCGGATGTGCTGAACGCGCTTCAGACCCGGCTGGGCGTGCGGCTGCGTGGTTGAAACCGAAGTACCTGCATGACGACCACTCCACCCGACAGAGCTCCAGACCGCGTGATGTTGCTTCCGACGCTGGAGACGCCCACGCTGACGAAGGCAGAGCTGGCTGAATTGCTGTTTGAACGCCTCGGTCTCAACAAGCGTGAGTCCAAGGACATGGTCGAAGCTTTCTTCGACATCATCCACAGCACCTTGGTGACGGGAGACGACGTCAAGATGTCGGGTTTCGGCAACTTTAATATCCGACGCAAGGCCCCCAGACCCGGGCGGAATCCGCGAACAGGGGAGGCCATCCCGATCAAGGCTCGGAACGTGGTCACTTTTCATGCGAGCCATAAGCTCAAGGGGGTTGTCCAAGGCGACATCCCAGCGGGAGACGACTTCGAGTGAAGTCTTCTTGCAACGAAGCCCGCGTCAGCGGGTTTTTCGTCTGTCATTCAGCCGACGAGTGGGCCGGACTTCACTGCCTCGAACCATCCGCGTAGCGACATCAGCGCGAGCACGTTCGCTGCGGCAGATCATGCTTCGCTAAGCTCAAGGATCTGAAGTGAAGGAGGTGGATTGCACGGGCTCTCCACGGCAGAATCGAGACAGAGGTGCCCAGGCAATTGGGTACGTAGCGAATGCATGAGGAGGCGCTATGACTTTGTCGGTGATCGCAGTTCTTGTCCTGTTGATGCTGGTGGGAATCGCAGCTGCAGTGGCACAGAAACACGGAGTGACCAAAGAGCGGGGCAAGACTTGGCGACGCCGACTCCTTAGCAAGAACGAGCAGCCGATGTACTTTCGTTTGTGCGAGACGTTTCCGAGCCACGTGGTGCTCGCACAGGTCGCGTTCTCGGCGCTGCTTGATGCCCGGAGCCGGGCGACTCGAAACACGTTCGATAGAAAAGTCGCTGACTTCGTGCTCTGCACCAAGGCTTTCGAAGTGATCGCGGTGATTGAGCTTGATGACTCCAGCCACCAAAAGAAGGCGGCAGCGGATCTGGCTCGTGATGAGTTGTTGATTTCGGCCGGCTATCAGGTACTTCGCTTTCCGAAGGTGCCCGACGTTGCGGAACTGGGTGCTGCGGTGCTGATTCCATCAAAGCAAGACGTTGTTGGCGCAGTAGCCCCGAGAAAGCAGCGGGAGCCGAGCAGTCTTGTCGGTGACATCAAGGAAAAGTGATGGCAAACAGAAACCTGAAGATCGCGGCCGGGGTGGTGCTTGGTGTGTGTGCGGTGATTGCCTCGGTGATGATCTGGACGCGGCACGCGGCGCAGGAGGCCGAGCAAGAACGTGAGCAGCAGGCGAAGAAGGCGGTGATGGACCGGCGAGCATTGAATCAGGAAGAAATGCGGAAGGATTTTCTTCGCCAGTTGCAGAACAAAGAGGAAATTCAAGCGGCTGCTCGGCGAGCGGCGTCTGCTGCGAGCCAAGCTGGCAAGTAGGACGGAGGGTCCGGCCGCGGCGAGAAGCAGCAACGCTCCGTCAGGCGCGCAACTAGAAAAACGACTGCCGGCAGAAGTTCAGGGCGCGGGCGGGGCAGAAGTGACTGGCGCGAATGGGGCCGGATTTCAGAAGGAAATCACAGTGCTGCAGGCCCCCGCGGATCGGCGGGAACAAATTGCTACAGCTATCAGGTGGAAGGGAGCGACTTCGAGTAAAGTCTAGCTTTCTCTTCCGATCTTATTGATTTAAATGGAGAAAGCGCTTCCCGCCATCCCTGCCAAACGCTACTTCACCATTGGCGAAGTCAGCGATTTGTGCGGCGTGAAGCCGTACGTGCTGCGCTATTGGGAACAGGAATTCACCCAGCTCAAGCCCATGAAGCGGCGTGGCAACCGCCGTTACTACCAGCACCATGAGGTGTTGCTGATTCGCCGAATCCGCGAACTGCTGTATGAGCAGGGCTTCACCATCAGTGGCGCTCGCAACCGGCTCACAGAGCTGATTCATGTCCGAGCGGATGTGTCAGGCCTGGCTGGCAAAGAGCCTGACGGGGTCGACTTGGCTGACGAACTGGTGACCGACGACATGGTCCAGGGCGAAGAGGTACCAGTGGCCGAAGTGATCACAACCGAGGTGTCGATGGTTCAGATGCGGCAGGAACTGATTTCCATTCGCGGACTGCTCGTGGTCTGAATCGAAGGGCGTGTTTACACGCTATACTGCGCGGCTTACGTCGGGGTGTAGCGCAGCCTGGTAGCGCACTTGCATGGGGTGCAAGGGGTCGCGAGTTCGAATCCCGCCACCCCGACCATTGATCAGTGAAAGCCCGGTACCGAAAGGTGCCGGGCTTTTTGCTTTCTGGCGTTCTGCAGTTGAATGGAAAAGGGGCTCCTCATGGGAGCCCCTGTGGCAGAGCTGGCACTCGAACTACTTGGTGGTGCTGGCAGCGGACGCGGTTGAATCCGACACGGCCGGGGCCATCATGGAGGCTGCACTGGCAGGCGCAGCATTCATCGCCGGCTCAGAGGCAACGATGGCCGCTGGCGCTGGTGCTGCATGTGTGCTCGTGGCACTGCCGATGGGCAACAGCGGCACGATCAGCAATGCGACGATGTTGATGATCTTGATCAGCGGGTTGACCGCAGGGCCAGCCGTGTCCTTGTAGGGGTCACCCACGGTGTCGCCGGTCACGGCGGCCTTGTGCGCTTCTGAGCCCTTGCCGCCGTGGTGGCCGTCTTCGATGTATTTCTTGGCGTTGTCCCACGCGCCACCGCCGGTGCACATCGAGATCGCGACGAACAGGCCGGTGACGATGGTCCCCATCAGCAGGCCGCCCAAGGCCGCTGGCCCGAGTAACAGCCCGACGACGATCGGCACGACGACCGGCAGCAGGCTCGGCACGAGCATTTCCTTGATCGCCGCGGTGGTCAGCATGTCGACGGCCTTGCCGTATTCCGGCTTGGCGGTGCCTTCCATGATGCCCTTGATGTCGCGGAACTGTCGGCGCACTTCTTCGACCACTGCACCAGCTGCACGGCCTACGGCCTCCATCGCCATCGCGCCGAACAAGTAAGGGATCAGCCCGCCGATGAACAGGCCGACGATGACCTTGGGCTCGCTCAGGTCGAAGCTGGTGCTGATCCCACGGCCTTGTAGCGAATGGGTGTAATCGGCAAACAGCACCAGCGCCGCGAGACCTGCTGAGCCGATTGCGTAGCCCTTGGTCACGGCCTTGGTGGTGTTGCCCACGGCATCGAGCGGATCGGTCACGTCGCGAACGCTCTTTGGCAACTCGGCCATCTCGGCGATGCCGCCAGCGTTGTCGGTGATCGGACCGTAGGCATCCAGCGCCACGACGATACCGGCCATGCTGAGCATCGACGTGGCCGCGATCGCAATGCCGAACAGGCCGGCAAGCTGATAGGCCACGAGGATGGCGATGCAGACGAAGATCACCGGCCAAGCCGTCGAGCGCATCGAGACGCCCAGGCCCGCAATGATGTTGGTGCCGTGCCCGGTGGTCGACGCCTGAGCGATGTGCTGCACCGGTTTGTATTGCGTGCCGGTGTAGTACTCGGTGATCCACACCATGGCTGCAGTCAGAACCAGGCCAACGATGCAGGTGCCGAACAACGCCATCGCCGACACCGTGCGGCCGTCGCTCAGCGTGAGCGCCTGAGGGAACAGCGTCGTCGTGACGAAGTAGAAGGCGATCAGCGACAGCACTCCCGCCACTGCGAGGCCCTTGTACAGCGCGGGCATCACGTTCTTCATGCCCGGCGAGGCCTTCACGAAGCTGCAGCCGATGATCGACGCGATGATCGACACGCCACCCAGCAACAGCGGGTAGACCACGGCGTTGAGCAGGCCGCTGCCGTTGACCATCAGCGCACCGAGCGACATGGTGGCGATCAGCGTGACGGCATAGGTCTCGAACAAGTCGGCGGCCATGCCGGCGCAGTCGCCGACGTTGTCACCCACGTTGTCGGCGATCACGGCAGGGTTGCGCGGGTCGTCTTCAGGGATGCCGGCTTCGACCTTGCCCACCAGGTCGGCGCCGACGTCGGCACCCTTGGTGAAGATGCCGCCGCCCAGCCGCGCAAAGATCGAAATCAGCGAGGCACCGAACGCGAAGCCGAGCAGCGGCTTGAGCGCCTTCGGCAGTTCGACGGTGACGGTGGCATTGTTCGTGAGATAGAGGAAGAAGAGCGTCACGCCCAAGAGCCCGAGGCCGACCACCAGCATGCCGGTGATCGCACCGCCCTTGAACGCGACATTCAACGCCGGCCCGATGCCTTGCGTGGCCGCTTCTGCGGTGCGCACGTTGGCCTTGACCGAGACGTTCATGCCGATGAAGCCACAGGCGCCGGACAACACGGCGCCCAGCACGAACCCGACCGCGCTGATGGGGTCGATGAAGATGCCGATGAGAATCGCCAGCACCACGCCGACGATGGCGATGGTCTTGTACTGGCGGGCGAGATAAGCGGCGGCGCCCTGTTGAATGGCAGAAGCGATCTCCTGCATGCGCGCGTTGCCTGCGCTCTGGCTCAGGATCCAGCTTCGTTGCACGAAGCCATACAGCACTGCGGCAATACCGCAGGCAAGCGCAAAGTACAGCGCCAAGTTCGTCGACATCGGTGGGTCTCCTCGTTTCGGTGGTTAACGCGTTGAGAGGCAAGCCCGCCGCTATTTCACCCGGTAAGAAGGTTCGGGCGGGTCAGCGGGGCATGCTACGGGAAGGCCTCTGACAAGGCAACGAACCGCGCATGGTGTTTTCCATCGGTCGCCTTGGCGAAAAACACGCGTCAGGCCATCGCAAGGTGCACGGGTAAACTTGGGGTTTTCCCGCGCAAAATCGAGACACCATGAGCCTTCATAAAGTGACCCCTGGCGCCAAGGCGCCCGACCAGTTCAACGTGATCATCGAGATTCCGATGAACGCCGATCCGATCAAGTACGAAGTCGACAAAGAGAGCGGCGTGCTGTTCGTCGATCGCTTCATGACGACGGCGATGCACTACCCCTGCAACTACGGCTATGTGCCGCAGACGCTGTCGGACGACGGTGATCCGGTCGACGTGCTCGTGATCACGCCGTTCCCCTTGTCGCCCGGTGTCGTGGTGACCTGCCGCCCGATAGGCGTGCTGAAGATGGAAGACGAGGCCGGTGGCGACAGCAAGGTGCTCGCCGTGCCCATCGACAAGATCCTGCCGATCTACACGCACTGGCAGAAGCCTGAAGACATCAACCAGATGCGCTTGAAGGCGATCCAGCATTTCTTCGAGCACTACAAGGACCTCGAAGCCGGCAAGTGGGTCAAGGTCACTGGCTGGGAAGGCCCGGAATCGGCCAAGGAAGAAATCCGCAGCGGCATGGCGGCCTACAAGCCCTGAGCTGAGCGCTGGCTGAATGAACCAGGGGAGCTTGGGCTCCCCTTGGCTTTTGGGCCGGCCATTCGCGAAAGGACATTGGAACTCGCCGCCAAATACGCGGCTCTACACTGCCTCTCTTTGCCTTCGCGAGCCGTTTCATGATGCGTCAATTTCTCTGTGTGGCCTCTGCGCTCCTCACCGTGCTGTTCGTACAAGGAGCGTCTGCACAGAGTCTCCCGACCGGCTTGACGAAGGTGAGATCGGTTGAAGGAATCACCGAATACCGCCTCGCGAACGGGCTGCAGTTGCTGCTGATCCCGGACGGTGCCAAGCCGACCACCACGGTCAACATGACCTACCACGTCGGTTCTCGCTACGAGAACTACGGCGAGACCGGCATGGCGCATCTGCTCGAGCACATGCTCTTCAAGGGCACGCCGACCCACCGCACCGTGCAGGGCGAGTTCACCAAGCGCGGCTTCGCGTACAACGGCAGCACCTGGTTCGACCGCACCAACTACTTCGCGAGCTTCTCGACCAACGACGAGAACCTGAAGTGGTACCTCGACTGGCAGGCCGATGCGATGGTCAACAGCCTCATCGCCCGCAAAGACCTCGACAGCGAGATGACGGTGGTGCGCAACGAGATGGAGATGGGCGAGAACAGCCCCGACCGCATCCTCTTCGAGAAGACGCTGGCCACGATGTACCAGTGGCACAACTACGGCAAGAACACGATCGGTGCGCGGGCCGACGTCGAGAACGTCGACATCCCGCGCCTGCAGGCTTTCTATCGGCAGTATTACCAGCCCGACAACGCCACGCTGATCGTTGCCGGTAAGTTCGAGCCGGCCAAGGTCTTGGCGTGGGTGGCGCAGTCGTTCGGCAAGATCAAGAAGCCGACACGCAAACTGCCGGTGCAGTACACGCTCGACCCGGTGCAAGACGGTGAACGCAGCATCACGCTCCGGCGCGATGGCGGCGTTCCCTTGCTGCTGGCGGGCTATCACGTGCCGCCTGCGGCCCACCCTGACTTCGCGGCCATCGAGGTCATCGACCTCATCATGGGTGACACCCCGGCGGGTCGATTGCACAAGCGCTTGACGGCCAAGCAACTTGCCGCCGGCACGTATGCGTTCGCGCAAGGCCTTGCCGAGCCCGGTTTCACGTTGTTCGGGGCGCAACTTTCGCCGGGGCAAGACGTGGACGCAGCGCGCAAGGAGATGCTGGACACGATCGAGTCCGTGGCCCGTGAACCCATCACCGAAGAAGAACTCAAGCGCGCGCAGTCGCAATGGGCCAAGAGTTGGGAACAGGCTTTCACCAACCCCGAGACCGTGGGCGTGGCCTTGAGCGAATCGGTGGCGCAAGGGGATTGGCGCCTCTTCTTCTTGATTCGCGATCGTGTGCGTGACCTGAAGCTGGCTGATGTGCAGCGTGTTGCCGAGCAGCGCCTGCTTCAATCGAACCGAACGCTGGGCGTTTACCTTCCGAGCGACAAGCCGGTGCGCGCGCCGGCGCCGGCGAAGGTCGACGTGGTTGCTGAATTGAAGGACTTCAAACCTCAGGCCGCTGCCGCTGAGGTGGATGCCTTCGACGCCACACCAGCCAACATCGATCGGCTGACGCAGCACTTCACCGTGGGCGGCCTGAAGGTAGCCGTGTTGCCCAAGGGGGCTCGCGGCTCCGCGGTTCAGGCCACCTTGACGCTGCATTTCGGTGACGAGAAGTCGCTCTTCGGACAAGGTGAAGTGCCTGACATGGTGGCGGCGCTGCTGGACAAGGGCACGACCACCTTGTCGCGTCAGCAGGTGCAAGACAGGCTCGATCAACTGAAGACCGAGATGCGTGTGAGCGGCGGGCCAGGTCGCGTAAGCGTCAGCCTGTCGTCGCGGAAGGAACATCTGGCTGAAGCCATTGCACTCGTCGGCGACTTGCTGCGCAACCCGGTCTTCCCGCCGGATGCGCTGGATGAACTGAAGCGCCAGGTGTCCGCCGACATCGAGCAGCAGCGCAAGGAACCCGAGTCCGTGGCCGACAACGCGATGTCACGCCTGGGCAACCCGTACCCGAAGGGCGACGTGCGCTATGTCAGTACCTTCGACGAGACGCTGAGCGATGTGGGCGCCGTGACGAGCGAGCAGCTGCGTGCCTTCCACAAGCGCTTCTACGGAGCGGCCCGCGCCGAGTTCGGTGCAGCCGGCGACATGGATGTTGCAGCCGTGCGCGGCGCTCTGGAGAAAGCGTTCGGCAACTGGAGTGGTGGCGAGGCCTACACGCGTGTGCCGCAGCCTCTGCTGCCGATCAAGCCGCAGCGCCTGGTGCTCGCCACGCCCGACAAGCAGAACGCAACCTTGCTCGTCCGCCAGAGCGTGCCTCTGTCCGACACCGATGCCGACTACCCGGCCTTGTCGATGGCGAACTTTCTGCTCGGCAGCGGCGGCCAGTCGCGCTTGTGGAAGCGCATCCGCGAAAGCGAAGGCCTCTCGTACGAGGTGTACAGCACGGTGAGTTGGAACAGCCGCGAGCCGCACTCCGTGTGGCAGGCCGGCGCCATCTTTGCGCCGCAGAACCTCGCGAAGGTGGAGAAGGCGTTCAAGGAAGAGCTCGCCCGTGCGATCAAGGACGGGTTCACCGCCCAAGAACTGGCCGAAGGCAAGCGAGGGCTGCTCGCGTTCCGCAAACTGTCGCGTGCGCAAGACCGCAACTTGGCCGGCGGGCTCACGAACAACCTCGATCTGGAGCGGACCTTTGCAGTTTCTCAACGCGTGGACGACGCGCTGAGCCAGCTGACGCTGGAGCAAGTCAACGCCGCGTTGCGCACCTACGTCAAGCCGGACAGCTTCGTGAGCGCGGTGGCCGGCGACTTCAAGCCTTGAACGGGCGGCGTTCGTTCAATTCGTCGAGGTAGCTCTCGACGCCTTCGCCTTCGCGTTCGAGGAACTCGGCCACGGCCTGCGCGAATTGCGGATGTGCGAGCCAGTGCGCCGACCAGGTCTGCACCGGCAGCAGGCCGCGCGCCATCTTGTGCTCGCCCTGGGCTCCGCCTTCGAAGCGTTTGTAGCCTTGCGCGATGCACCACGCCAGCGGCTGGTAGTAGCAGGCTTCGAAGTGCAGGCAGGAGATGTGTTCGACCGCACCCCAGTAGCGACCGTAGGCGTTGCCGCGCGTGGGATCGATGGCGATCAGCGATGCCGCGACGCGTTCACCGTCTTTCCACGCGATGAAAAGCAGCCAGTTCTCCGGCATGGTGCTGGCCATGCGCTCAAAGAAGTCGCGTGTAAGGTAGGGCGACGAATGGTGGGCGCGGTAGGTGAGGGTGTAGCAGCGGTAGAAGAAGTCCCAATCGTCCGCGCTGATCTGCGCTCCGTGGTGCGTGGTGAAGCTCACGCCAGCTTCGAGCACACGGCGGCGCTCTTGCTGGATCTTCTTGCGCTTCTCGCGCTGCAGGCTGGCGAGGAAGTCGGTGAAATCGGCGTAGGCCTCGGGCTCGCGATTGACCCAGTGGAACTGCACCGTGCTGCGCATCATCCAGCCGGCGGTGCGTGCGGCTTGCTGGTCGCTGTCGTCGAGAAACAGCACATGGGCGGACGACAGCTTGGCCTGTTGTGCGAATTGCTTCATGGCTTCCAGCAGCGCGATGCGGGCCGAGTTGTCGCGCGCGAGAAGGCGAGGCCCGGGAACGGGCGTGAACGGCACGGCGCTCAGCAGCTTCGGGTAGTAGGGCAGGCCGTGGCGTTGGTAGGCGTCGGCCCATGCCCAGTCGAACACGTATTCGCCGTAGGAGTGGGCCTTGATGTAGAGCGGGCACGCCGCCACCAACTGATCGCCTTCATGGATCACCAGGAACTGCGGCGACCAGCCGCTGGCATCGATGGCGCTCTTTGACTCCTGCATGGCTGCCAGGTACTCATGGCGCATGAACGGCGTGGCACTCGTCTGCGTGTCGAGCAATGCGTTCCACTGCTTCGCATCCACGTGAGCCGGGTGGTCGATAACCCGAATGACATAATCGTTTGAGCCTTTTTCTACTCGCATATGTCATCAAAACCAAGGGTCAAGGTCGCACTCACGCAGATCAATGCCACGGTGGGCGATCTGGCCGGCAACGCCCGCAAGATCGTCGAATTTTCGAGGCGGGCGCATGAACAGGGCGCTCGCGTGGTGCTCACGCCCGAACTGGGTTTGTGCGGCTATCCGCCCGAAGACTTGCTGTTGCGCCCGGCATTCATGCAGGCCTGCGAGCAGGCTTTGGCCGACTGCGCCAAGGCGTTGGCCGATCTGCCGGGCTTGCATGTGGTGGTGGGGCATCCGCATCAGTGGGGTGAGCGGGGCGATGTTAGGTCGAAGTCGCACGCCGTGCAGCAGCGCTACAACGCGGCCTCAGTGCTGACAGGGGGGCAGGTTGCGGCCACCTACTGCAAGCGCGAACTGCCCAACTACCAGGTGTTCGACGAGCGGCGCTATTTCGCGTCGGGCCGCGACGCGGGGCAGGGTGCCGTGGTCTTTGAGGTCGACGGTCTGAAGTTCGGCCTGAATATCTGTGAAGACGCATGGTTCGACGAGCCCGCGCGCGCGGCCAGGGCTGCTGGGGCCGAGGTGCTGTGCGTGATCAACGCATCGCCTTTCCACCTGGGCAAGGTGGTGGAGCGTGAGGAGCGCATGGCGGAGCGCGCGCGTGATGTCGGCCTGCCGCTTCTGTACGCACACATGACGGGTGGGCAGGACGAGGTGGTGTTCGATGGCGCGTCGTTTGCTCTGGACGCACAGGGTCGGGTGGCGGCACGCTCACCGTTCTTCGAGGAAGCCTTGACGGTGGTTGAAGTCGGGCGTGACGGGGTCAGTGGATCGGTGGCAGCGATTCCCGAGATCGAAGCCCAGGCCTGGGGTGCGCTGGTCACGGGCGTTCGCGACTACATCGGCAAGAACGGCTTCCCCGGCATCTTGCTGGGTCTGAGCGGTGGCATCGACTCGGCACTGGTGCTGGCCGTGGCGGTGGATGCGCTGGGTGCCGACCGCGTGCGCACCGTGATGATGCCTTCGCCGTACACGGCCGACATTTCATGGATCGATGCGCGCGACATGGCCCAGCGCCTGGGCGTGCGCTACGACGAGATTTCGATCGTGCCGGAGTTCGATGCGTTCAAGCAAAGCCTCGCTGCCGAGTTTGCTGGCTTGAAGGAGGACGCCACCGAAGAGAACATCCAGGCGCGTATTCGCGGCACGCTGCTGATGGCCTTGTCGAACAAGTTCGGCTCCATCGTGCTGACCACCGGCAACAAGAGCGAGATGGCCACCGGCTACTGCACGCTCTACGGTGACATGGCGGGCGGGTTTGCCGTGATCAAAGACGTGGCCAAGACCTTGGTCTATCGCCTCGCAAACTGGAAGAATGCCCAGGGCGCCGAAGTGATTCCCCAGCGCATCATCACGCGGCCCCCTTCGGCCGAGTTGCGGCCGGACCAGAAAGACCAGGACAGCTTGCCGCCCTACGAGGTGCTGGACGGCATCCTGCAGCGCTACATGGAAGATGACCAGGGCATCGAGGAAATCATCGCTGCCGGGTTTGCACCTGCTGACGTCGAACGGGTTACGCGCCTCATCAAGATCAACGAATACAAGCGGCGGCAGGCGCCGATCGGCATTCGGATCACTCACCGCGCCTTCGGTAGGGATTGGCGCTACCCCATCACTTCGAAGTTCCGCGCTTAAACTACCATCATCTAATTGCCTTGGAGACCATCATGAAACAGATCACTGCCGTCGTGAAGCCGTTCAAGCTCGAGGAAGTGCGCGAGGCACTGGCCGATGTGGGTGTCACCGGGCTCACCGTGACCGAGGTCAAGGGTTTTGGTCGCCAGAAGGGGCATACCGAGCTGTACCGCGGTGCCGAGTACGTCGTCGACTTTCTGCCCAAGGTGAAGGTCGAGGTGGTGGTGAAGGACGTCGATGTGGACCGCTGCATCGAGGCCATCGTCAAGGCCGCCAAGACCGGCAAGATCGGTGACGGCAAGATCTTCGTTACAGCGGTCGAACAAGTGGTTCGCATCCGCACGGGCGAAACGGACGAGGCTGCTGTCTGAGCAGTCCACCGGCCTGAAGAAAAAAGCCCGCTGCGTGCGGGCTTTTTTGCGGCTAGATCCTTCTGTAATCGTCGGGCGCCGTGGCGCTCCGCGCCTGTAGCGCGAGTCGCTCGAGCAACTCGGCTGGGTCGCTCGCGACTTGTAGCAACTCGCGCTGTGGCGGTGCGACGAAGCCGTCATTCACGGACAAGTCCATGAACGAGAGCAATCGATCGTAGTAGCCACCGACGTTCAGCAGGCCTATTGGTTTGTCGTGATAGCCCAGCTGGCGCCAGGTCCAGACTTCGAACAACTCTTCGAAGGTACCAATGCCACCGGGCAAGGCCAGAAAAGCATCGGCTCGCTCGGCCATCATCTGCTTGCGCGCGTGCATGGTGTCGACGACGTGCAACTCGCTGAGCCCCGCGTGGCCAAGTTCGCGCTCCACCAACGAATGTGGAATGACGCCGACCACCGGTGCCCCTGCGGCCAACGCTGCATTCGCCACCACGCCCATCAAGCCGGCGTTGCCACCACCGTAGACCAGCTGCCAACCGCGCTCGCCGATCAGTGTGCCGACATCACGGGCTGCAGCTTCATACGCGGGTTGACTGCCGAGGCGCGAACCGCAGTAAACGCACAAGGACAGCGTGCTCACAGGAACCGGTGCCACAGCGCAGCCCCCCAGAGCCCGGCACACAGCACCAGCGACAGAAACACGGCGGCGCTGGCCAGGTCCTTGGCGCGTTTGGACAGATCGTGCAGTTCGAAGGACACACGGTCGATCGCCGCTTCGATGCCTGAATTCAGCAGCTCGACGATCATCACCAGCAGCACTGCGCCCACCAGCAAGCCCACCTCGACCCAGCTGCGGCCGACCCAGAAGGCCGATGGAATCAGAACGACGGCAAGCCAGACTTCCTGGCGAAAGGCGCTTTCACCTTGGTAGGCCGTTTTCAGCCCTTCGAATGAATAGCCTGTGGCGCGAATCACCCGGTCCAGCCCGGTGCGCCCTTTGAATGGATTGGTCATGGGCGGCGATTGTGCCTTGCCCATGCGACGTTCAAGGCGCTCGGCGCACCTCTGTCACGAGCTTCGTGCTGCAGATGAGGTCGTGCAGGAATTGCCTTTGCGGCAGCACCAGTGCCAGCAGCGCATAGCTGAGCACGCCCACGCTGGCAGAGGCCACCATGGCACGCGGCTCCTCGCGGAAGTTCCAGTGATTCAACGCTGCGATGAGGGCCGCCGGGGCGACCCAGAGCCAGCTCGCGAGGTAGCGAACGAAGGCGCGTCCCCAGCTCAACGGCCGACCGTCGGCCGTGACGACCTTGATCCGCCAGGTCTGCATCGGCAAGGTCTGGCCTCGTTGGGTCCAGAACCACGTGAAGTAAGCCGCATAGATGGCAAAGCTGATGACCTGGAGGGCGAGGTCGCTCGTTGCTGAATGCTGTTGGCCGGTGACGGCAACGATGAGTGCCCCCACCGCACCCGGGATCAGCAAGATGCCGAACAAGATCAGGCCTTCGTAAACAAAGCTGGCCATGCGCCGTGACAGGCTGGGAGCCACGGCCAGTAAGGCCGGGCCGGCCACGACGTCGCTCATGGGCGATGAACCGCCGGGGCCGAAGCGGCAGCAGATCGTGTGGCCGCACCCTGGGGGCCGCGCTTGGGCAGCAGGGTCGACTGATCGACGAAGCCAGAAGTCGATGCGATCTTCGGCAAACCCGCCTGCTGGTGCGCCGGTGGGCTGGGACGCTTGTTGATCAGGTTGGTGGTCGCGCCTGGCTGGGCCTGTGCCACGGTCGGAGCCACGGCCTTCAGGCGGGGCGCGTAGGACGAGTTCGGCACCACATTCGACTTGGCACCGTTGGTATCAGGCGATGAATCCTGAGCGACCTTGCGGCTGGGCGGCGCGGCACGGGCAGCCAGCTGCTTCTGTTGGTCGGGCGGCAGCGCTTTGTAGGCTTCCCATCTGTCCTTGCGCTCCTGGGCGGGGACCTGCTGGGCTTCCTTGTAGTTCAGGCGAACTTGCCCGCGCTCCTTCGGCGTCATCTTTGCCCAGTCTTCCATGCGGTTCTGGACTCGCGCTTGTTCAGCGGGCGGCATGGCAGAAAACTTGTTGGCGATCTCCAGCCACTTGACCTTGCGCGAGGAATCGATGTTTCCCCACTCGCGTTCCAATGGCCGAAGCGCGCTCTTTTGGACCGGGCTGAGGGATGCCCAAGGCGTACTGTCCGATACCGGAGAGACGGCTTTCGGGGCCGCCGTGCCTGAATTCGGCTGCGCGTGCCCGGCAAGGGAAAACGTCAGCACGGCTGCCAGGATGGCAAGGCTTACCCAGGAAAGCTTGCGTTGCGCCGATTCACGCCGGGCAGCTGGGATCAAGCGGGTGGCAGCCACGAAAGCATCCGTCAATCGCGAGGAGCCTTCAGGAACTCCACGAAACCCGGGTCGCTGTAGGCAGAAGGAGGCAGGTCATCGGCCAGCAACGAGGCGTCGATCTCCGCCGCAGCAGAGATCTGGCTGTCGTTGTGCAAACGCTGGATGAACACCAGGCCGGCCACGAGAGCGATCAGAGGCAGAACCGAGGCCACCTGAACCCACCAGCCCGAACCGCCTTCGCCGCGACCCAAGGACAGCGTGGAGCCTGAACCAACCACGGCCGTGGATTCGGCCACCACCGTCTTGCGGGCGGCGCGCGCGCGCGTCAAGGCCTGTTCACGGGCAAAGCGCAGACGCTCGCTCACGTCTTGAGGGAGATCGGCGGTGCGCTCGGTCAGGCGGGCAGTCATGCGCAGGGCGAGCCTGGCTTCCAGGGCGTCCAGTTCGGCGGGGGCGTAGGTTCGAAGATTGGTGTGGTTCATAGCTCAATTCCCTTTGCCCTCAGGGCGTCTGCCAAGGCGTGGACCGCACGAGAGCAGTGTGTCTTGACGCTGCCCTCCGAACAGCCCATCACGGAAGCTGTCTCGGCGACATCGAGTTCCTCCCAGTAACGCAGCAGAAAGGCTTCCCGTTGACGCGCTGGCAACTTCGATACTTCGCCATCGATGGCTAGCAGGATCTGAGCCCGAGAAACCGATTCTGACGCGCTTTCTGTGGCAGAAGACTCGTCTTGCGAAGCCAAAGTTTCAAGCAGGTCGAAATCTCCGTCGTCGCTTGAGGATTCGTACTCGGAAAAGTTGCGAACCACGGCGTTCCGGACCTTCTGGCGACGAAACCAGTCCATGGTCGCGTTCGAGAGGATTCGCTGAAAGACGAGCGGAAACTCGGCGGCCGGCCGATCGATGTACTTCTCGGCGAGCCGGATCATCGAATCCTGGACGATGTCGAGCGCGGCATCGTCGTCCCGCACGGCATACGCCACGCGCTTGAAGGCGCGCTTCTCGATGCTTTTCAGAAAGTCCGAAAGTTCTTTGTCAGATGCCAAGGGAGATGCGCCTCAGGCAGGGAAGGCCGGCCGAAACGGGCGCGATTATCGCATCGCATTCACTCGACAGGGTCTCAGGGCAAAACCGGTTCTATAATCCGCGTTTGCACAACATCTGGTCTCAATTTGGCTGCCCGACCTGGGCTCCATGATTCTTGACCGAGCAGGTACCACACCCGCCTCACGAGGGCGCGGAGAGGTGCACCGATGGATTTTCGTTAGAGAAATTCACAAAGGTTCAACATGGACATGTCTGCCGCGGAAATCAAACGCGCCGCTTCGGCGCAACCGCAAACCTCCCACACAGAGCCGAACGGCTCTGAAATCCTGGTCCGCTGCCTTCAGGCTGAAGGCGTGAAGTTCCTCTGGGGCTACCCTGGTGGTGCGGTCCTCTACATCTACGACGCGCTTTACAAGCAAGACAGCATCGAGCACGTGCTGGTACGCCATGAGCAGGCGGCTGTTCACGCTGCTGACGGCTATGCCCGTGCAACCGGCGATGTCGGCGTCGCCTTGGTCACCTCGGGCCCAGGCGTCACCAACGCGGTCACCGGTATCGCCACGGCGTACATGGACTCGATCCCGATGGTGATCATCACCGGCCAGGTTCCCACGCCGGCGATCGGGCTCGACGCGTTCCAGGAATGTGACACCGTGGGCATCACCCGCCCGATCGTGAAGCACAACTTCCTCGTCAAGGACGTGCGCGATCTGGCCGTGACGCTGAAAAAGGCCTTTCACATTGCCCGCACCGGCCGGCCCGGCCCGGTGGTCGTCGACATTCCCAAGGATGTGTCGCAACGGACGGCGCCTTTCCACTACCCGGCCACCATCGAGATGCGCTCGTACAACCCGGCGCGCAAGGGGCATGGCGGGCAGATTCGCAAGGCGGTGCAGTTGCTGCTGGCGGCGAAACGCCCCTACATCTACACCGGCGGTGGGGTCGTGCTGGGCAATGCTTCTGCGGAACTGCGCGAGCTGGTCAACCTGCTCGGGTATCCCTGCACGAATACCTTGATGGGCTTGGGCTCCATGCCGGCCAGCGACCCGAAGTTCCTGGGCATGCTGGGCATGCACGGTACTTATGAAGCCAACATGACGATGCAGAACTGCGACGTCCTGCTGGCCGTGGGCGCCCGGTTCGACGACCGCGTGATCGGCAACCCGAAGCACTTTGCATCGGTCGAACGCAAGATCGTCCACATCGACATCGACCCTTCGTCGATTTCGAAGCGCGTGAAGGTCGACATTCCGATCGTTGGCGACGTGAAGGACGTGCTGCACGAGCTGATTTCGCAGATCAAGGAAGCCCAGACCAAGCCGGATGTTCGCGCTTTGTCGGAGTGGTGGGGCCAGATCAACGAGTGGCGCAAGCGCGAGTGCCTGAAGTACAAGAACAGTACCGAGGTGATCAAGCCGCAGTACGTGGTCGAAACGCTGTGCGAGCTGACCCGCAACCGCGACACCTACATCACGTCCGACGTTGGCCAACACCAGATGTGGGCAGCGCAGTTCTATCGTTTCGAAGAACCGCGCCGCTGGATTAATTCTGGCGGCCTGGGCACGATGGGTGTGGGTTTGCCTTATGCCATGGGCATCAAGCTGGCCAAGCCCGATTCGGACGTGTTCTGCGTGACCGGCGAAGGCTCGATCCAGATGTGCATCCAGGAGCTCTCGACCTGCCTGCAATACAAGACACCGGTGAAGATCGTCTCGCTGAACAACCGCTACCTCGGCATGGTGCGGCAGTGGCAGGAGCTTGATTACGGCGGCCGTTACTCGCACAGCTACATGGATGCGCTGCCCGACTTCGTCAAGCTCGCCGAGGCCTATGGTCACGTCGGGTTGCTGGTGGAAAAGCCGTCCGACGTCGAACCTGCATTGCGCGAAGCCATCAAGCTGAAGGACCGGACCGTCTTCCTCGACATTCGGACCGATCCGACCGAGAACGTCTGGCCGATGGTGCAGGCCGGCAAGGGCATCAGCGAAATGCTGCTGGGGTCCGAAGACCTGTGAACCGCTGAACCCTGACCAAAGGTGCGGGTTACCGCGCGCACTTGAAAGCCAGAGGAAAGCGCGGATCGGCTTCGGCGATTTCTCATTCAATTACTGTGGACAGCGTGGCCAAGGGCCATTGGTTACCGCCAATGGTGCGAAGAGCGCGCTTCAAACGACCATGAAACACATCATTGCCCTGTTGCTGGAGAACGAACCCGGCGCGCTGTCGCGCGTCGTTGCTTTGTTCTCGGCCCGCGGCTACAACATCGAAAGCCTGACCGTCGCGCCGACAGAGGATCCGTCCTTGTCGCGCATGACCATCGTGACCACCGGGTCCGATGACGTGATCGAGCAGATCACCAAGCACTTGAACCGTCTGATCGAAGTCGTGAAAGTCGTCGACCTGACCGAGGGCAGCTTCACCGAGCGCGAGCTGATGCTCATCAAGGTACGTGCCGTCGGCAAGGAGCGAGAAGAGATGAAGCGCATGGCCGATATTTTTCGTGGCCGCATCATCGACGTGACGGAAAAGAGCTACACCATGGAGTTGACGGGCGATGCGTCCAAGCTTGATGCCTTCATCGAGGCCATCGACCGCACCGCCATTCTGGAAACCGTGCGCACCGGCACCAGCGGGATCGGTCGCGGCGAGCGCATCCTGCGCGCCTGATTCATCACTGAATCATCACTACCGAAACCCCGCATTGAACTGATATCTGAAGGAGATAGCTATGAAGGTTTATTACGACAAGGACGCTGACCTGAGCCTGGTGAAGGGCAAGAACGTCACGATCATCGGCTACGGCTCGCAAGGCCATGCGCATGCGCAGAACCTGAACGACAGCGGCGTCAAGGTCACCGTCGGCCTGCGCAAGGGCGGGGCTTCGTGGTCCAAGGTCGAGAAGGCTGGCCTGAAAGTCGCCGAGATCGCCGACGCCGTGAAGTCGGCCGACATTGTGATGCTGCTGCTGCCCGACGAGCAGATCGCCTCGGTCTACAAGAACGACGTCGAGCCGCACATCAAACAAGGTGCGTCGCTGGCTTTCGCGCACGGCTTCAACGTGCACTACGGGCAAGTCGTTCCGCGTGCCGACCTCGACGTCTGGATGGTCGCCCCGAAGGCGCCTGGTCACACCGTGCGCTCGACCTACACCCAAGGTGGCGGCGTGCCGCACCTGATCGCCGTGCATGCCGACAAGAGCGGTAAGGCGCGTGACTTGGCGTTGAGCTATGCGGCGGCCAATGGCGGCGGCAAGGCAGGCGTGATCGAAACCAACTTCCGCGAAGAAACCGAGACCGATCTGTTCGGCGAGCAAGCCGTGCTGTGCGGTGGTGCGGTCGAGCTGATCAAGGCCGGCTTCGAGACGCTCACCGAAGCTGGTTATGCGCCTGAGATGGCCTACTTCGAATGCCTGCACGAGCTGAAGCTGATCGTCGACCTGATCTATGAAGGCGGCATCGCCAACATGAACTACTCGATCTCGAACAACGCTGAGTACGGCGAATACGTCACCGGGCCGAAGATCGTCACCGAGGACACCAAGAACGCGATGCGCCAGGCACTGAAAGACATTCAGACCGGCGAGTACGCGAAGAGCTTCATCCTCGAGAACCGCGCCGGTGCGCCGACCCTACTGTCGCGCCGCCGCCTGACGGCCGAGCATCCCATCGAGCAAGTGGGCGAGCAGCTGCGCGCGATGATGCCGTGGATCAAGAAGAACCGCCTGGTCGATCAGTCGAAGAACTGACCCCCCGACGCTTCATAGCGCACGAAGCCGCAAGGGAGACCTTGCGGCTTTTTTATGGCTCTTTGCGCGTTAAGTAGTGAGAGGCTCACGCGCTGAGCGAGCGGATTGGCAAATTGGGCTCGAAGGTGCGAGAGCGCTGCCAGACCCGGAGGCCAAGATGCGAGATCGGGAGTTGAAGAGCT
>Ga0307515_10006844_pt1 | contig 22683 bp, 21 predicted proteins | sample 17_EM_MG_FD_194513 | JGI IMG/M metagenome (GOLD analysis project Ga0307515, IMG submission 194513) | Populus trichocarpa ectomycorrhiza microbial communities from riparian zone in the Pacific Northwest, United States - 17_EM | ecosystem: Host-associated > Plants > Roots > Unclassified | place...
CCGGAGGTGAGCCTCGTATGACCGGAGATTGCTGTCGGGCTGATGGCATTCAGCCCGATCTATACATAGATACGTACGCACGCATTCACACTTGTATGCCATATATATATATGGCCTTGTGGCCCTCTTAGGTAGTACAATTAAGCTTCTCTAGCATCACTATTTCAACAATTAATGTTACTTTGCATGCTAGAATGACTGAGAACTGTGTGAATAGACTTATATACAAAGAAGAGAGAAGGAGAAAGACTCGAGATATATATGAGAAGTGTGCCCCTTACTAACCGCTCGCTCGCGGTCAGCTCTATAATATATGCAACACCTTTCGTAGTGCAAGTTATCTCATTACTGCAATCTATCTGGGGCTTGAAAGATTTAGACTCTCCATCGCTGGGCTGCGGAGTCAGCTGGGTGTTGAGAGGCGAAGTGCATTCGACCCATGGCCCGACGACTAACTACTACACCTCGTCTAGTATGAAACAAAAGACCTAGTATACTGTTGACACGTATGTGTGCGTGTAGCATTGGGGTAGAAGCTCGTCAATTGTCTCGTGTACTCGTATATGCAAAGATCAAGGGAAAGAGAAAAGGAGACTTGGAGATAGGTAAGCAATCACGTGATCTTAGGCAAAAGTCCTCCACTACGTCAACATTACAGAGCATAGGAACTGCGAATTCTGTAAACTCGTTCCCCTGGCTCCCTCTGCCATCACTACAACCATATCCTCTCACGAAAATTGACTAACTTGCACTCGCTCTATATTGGCCTATGCAGTACACTTGGGCTTGTATAGCCTAGTTCCCGAAAACGTTGTGGGGTTGTAGTCGGTGATGATAGGTATCTCATGACATTGTTAGAATAAGATCAAGAAATTAAAAGGGGCTGCAACTAACCTTACGAACACTACCACAAGCTAATCTGCTGCACTGTAAACTGGATTCTCTCTATATTTGTCTGGGTATTTTTGGACCGTACAACCATGTGTAGGATAGCATCGTTGGCGTTGTTTTCGGTAATAATATCTTGAAGACGTTAGCTTTTCAGACCAAGAATCGGAAAGGAAAGAGGTAGCAATTAACTATGGAGGATGGAGGGGACGGAATATGTTTTCACCACTGGTCAGAAGACCGTAGCTTGCAATAAGGGCGATACGTTTGTATGTAGGTTTCATTGTACACTACACTTTCAATTACATGCTCAGAGCCGCCGAGTTATTTCCATCTGCTGAAGAACTCTCCATATTGACTTATTAGTGTTTAAGCTCGTACAACCATGTGCACGAGAGCGCTGTTGGCGGGATGGTGTGATGATGACTTTCTATTCGGTAATATCTTGAAGACGTTAACGCGTTGTTAGAACAATAGGAAAAGAGGTACCAACTAACTACCCAAAATAAAGGATTCTATCCCATGATTGCCCTCGAAACTTCAAATTGGACCTTAGTTGTGCTCACATGTTTTTCGAGAACAACTACTGCGTCTTTCGGCGGAAGGAGCAGGAGCTGTTGCGCGCGTAAGTTAGGTCATACTCTAGCTCGGTTTTGATCCTGATTTGGGGGTCCTCGAGCTCTGGAAGCCCACGAGTTCTAGGGTCAAGGGGTTAAGATCTAGTAGATCGAACCCCTCGTACTTGGTTTGTTGGTGTTGCTAGATTCAGCAGTTGAGGTTTTGGGGAAAATTGACATTGGGTAGGTGATAGGGTGGGCAAGGCATCACTGCCTTCAATTATACATTCACAGCCAGCTATCTGGCTACCCTCAATTGCGGTTAGGCTGGGTGGAAATGCACATGGCAACACCATTGCGGTTCCGTAAATTATAGCCAGTGCGAGTGCTTGGTGTTGGAACATGAATACTTTGTTAGATCGTTCACAAAGCGGAAGAGGTGGCAACTAACCATCAAAAACAAACGATTAAAGAACCCCACATAAGATACCCAAGAACAAAGGCTGAATGCCTGCTTAATGATTTGTGCGACGGAACGCTCGATCACTTTGGCTTTGGCATACGCCAACGCATCCGGTTTGTGAAGTAGCCATTTTTGCCAGCCCTGATCATAACAGAAATCGATCTGCTCGTAGCACTTTTCGAGCGAAATGAAACAGTTGGGTGCAGGACCGATAACTTCCAAGTTCCGTTCAGGTCTTGTTCTCAGTGAATGCGATAGTAAAGTAGGCCTCGAAACCGACGACCATTAACTTGGTTGACTTTATTCTGAGATGGAAGAAAGATGGTCACAATCGATTTGGCGAAAAAGGTCGCGGCGATGAACATGTCAAGCATGTCATGACGGCTTCTGGAAACCAAAGGCTGAAAGGCTTGAAGCACCCGCTTGAAGATTTGTGTGAAGGAGGGGCTGGAATATGCTCGTGATCCATAATTCGGGTTGCGTGGTTTTGAAGCGGTGTTGTCTGATGGTGATTCAGTTGTCCTCTGGGTTAGTCGACGGCAGAAATGCCGGCATGTTGCGCATTTTTCTATGCCAATGGAGTTAAATTTGAAGTGTTGATGTGATGATGTCTACATGCCCAAGATGACTTGTGCATCGATTAGACGCTCACCCAACAAGTTGCTGTGGAGAAGCGTCTAACCAATATTAGGGGGAGGGGAGAGTGTCAGAAAATTAGTTAGGAATCGGACGAGTGTGAGATGGTTGCGTGTACTCGAAAACCAGCCGTCTGACACTTGCAAATCTGGGAACGAGAGCTGGAAGCGGTTTTTTTTGAGATACGTTATCAGAAAGCGCTTCACTAAGTACTTACCTAGGTACGTACTTAAGGATCTGCTAGATACTTTCACCGCAGCAAGAATTACCATAAATGGCGACTAAGAGGTACATGCCTGGACCGCTACATCAATCCCAGTGGTAGGCAGAGACTACCAGCGAGATTGGATTCTCTAATATTGCGACTGTTTTGTTATACCACCTCCACTAGAACCTGAAACCCGTCACACGCGTGCATATTGGTAGAATTTAGTTATAGCAGATAAACTGCTGCGAAGCGGTTGTTGGGTCAAAATCATACAAAACCGCACAGAAACGGTTTTTCAAACAAAAAGTGCAACTCTAGCAGCAACATATTGATAGTGAAGGAATTTCAGGGTCAATTTTACTTAGTAAACGACGTAAAAATTATTTTGAAGCTAGAGTAAGAAAACAAGCAAAAGGCGTCTCAAGAAAGTAACCATTGTAACCGTCCCAAATCCAATTAATATAAAACATCTATTTGGACCCCATTTTACAACAGTAGCAATAGGACCGAAAAGAATCGCTACAAGTACAGAAAGTAAACAGAATGAATGAAGAGGACCAATCCTCCGATTTCCCTCAAGTTTCCACTTGCACTCTCCGGCAATCACGTTTCTATGGTAGTCCTTGAAGGTACCCAGAGAAGCAATCAGGCACCCTCTAAGCTTTCGAAGGGTGCGGAGCTCCGCCATCTAGCCGGCTAGCCCGGAGGCGGAGGGGAGTAAGGGGCTGTCATACTCTAAGTAGAGTGAATACAGTATGATTAAAACAAACAAACAAACAAGCTTTCGAAGGGTTGAAGTGATGTTGGTGAATGATCTTTTTTACGAGGTATTGTGACTTGCCTATAACCCCTTAATTCCCACAAGTTCACACACGTTAACAGCATCAAGACTACTGAAGTGCCTTGAACAGACGGCGAAGGCTACTGATGTGCGGTTGGAGTGGCTGAAGTGATGGCGGTAATGCAACACCGTTGCGTGAGATCGTGAATGTTGCCCGGCTTCATTGGTGATAACCACATCCAACCTTCCCGTTTTCGACAAGTTCCAACGTCGGCAACAGCATTGAAACCCCTGAAATTCCTAGTCATGTCGCGTCTCTTCGCCATCAGGGCGACTTCACCGCTTCTTCGGTGATTTTTCCGCCCATCTTGAATGACAGTGGTGAAGGAGAAGTATTCTTTGAAAGATGAAATCTCGGGTGCTGACCGCCGGTTTCTGACGGCAAGCCGGGAACTCTGTGCTGATTGAAGAAGTTGAAGCGGTGGCTATGGCGGTAACGCTCTTGAAAGTTGTCGCGGCTGGAAGGTCTTTAATTATCCACAATTGCGAGTACCCAAACGTTAACAACGGCATCGAGACTGCTGAAATTTCTGGCTATGTCGCGTCTCTTCCCTGGCTTCATCTGTCGAGCTATTCCTCCTCTCCCTTCTAGACCGAAAAGAGAGGAGGAAAACTATTCTTGAAATGACGCGATTTTTGGCGTAAGTCTTCGCCCTCCAACTTCTCACATGATTCGCAAAGGCGGGTGGCCTCTGATTTGAGTATGCAGTAGCAACATGGTTCTGGGGAAGGATGCTTCGAACAAAGCCAAGTTAGCTAGCTATAAGTAAGGTAGGTAAAGAAGGGTCACACATACAATCCTCTTCTACGCATCTCTCCTGCTGTAACTGCCATTGCTCGCCGCCACCATCGCGATCGTATACCATGTTCACTAGCATTACCCACTTCCACCGCATCTTCTAAAGGTATAATATAATAATCCGAGAATCTTCCAAGCATGAAGGACACCTGGCATCAAATGCCGCCATGGCCGCCATCCCCTGCATCCCTTCCACGGTATTTATTTCCAGGTCAGGGGGATTTTGCGGATGGATAGGGTCGGCTAAGATGTCGGGAATTCGACGGAGTCTCTCGTTGGGTTTGATCGTCTCCTCAGTGTCACCACCGATAGACACTTCGCAATATCCTGGTAGATGACCTTGGCGCCTTACTGGAGTTGAATAAATAGTTCACTGCAGCGGTGTTGTTTGGGAGTGATGAGCCAATGGTGTGTCTGAGATATTTCAGGGAAAGAGAGCATATACAAGGATGTTCTGAAGGTAGAGCGGATGTGAAGAGTGAAGAGAAAGTAGTCGGTTTTGTGTTGAGCAGTGAGATTTCCAAGTCTAGCCTCTTGTTTGGCTACATACGGGATTTGCTCAATCTCCGCGAACGTACACAGGGGTAATCAGAGCAGCCGAGCGACATTCGAAAGCCTAGAGCAGATGTAAAGAGTGAAGTGCCGAAAGGGACACAATGTAGTGAGTTTTTTCTTGTCTTGAGCAGTGGGGTGTCCGGTTTTACTCTGGCCATTCGTTTGGATTGACCAAGGCTTCTTGGAGGGAATTTCTACCACCATCTGGAAAAGTCTTTAAGGAATTCTCCTTCGGTCGCGAGGTATGAAGAGGGCCAGAAACGAAGGTTGTTTTTCTGCTTTTTCAATGAGTTTGTTCGCCCCGTGCGTTACAAGGATGCCGGTACTTAAAGCGAATATAATTTAGGCAATGGACATGCTGATGACGGTAGCATTGATAAGGGCGCCGTTTTGTGTTAAGTAGTGGGATGGCCCCATTTGGCCTTTTGTTTGGCCTTGTGGGCCTCCCTGGGACAAATCTCGGCATTGTTTGTCGGCTACACGTCGGCAATAAGAGGCGGTCGTGGATGTTGACGGCGGCCACGGCAAAAGTCGGTTATTACGGTCGCAACGACTTCGGGCCCGGATACCATGATTCCGGTGCTTAGTACGGAACCCAAGGCAATTGGTCTCCTGAGAATCGTGATCGGCTAAACCTTCTGCTCGGTGGTCTTCTCCTGATCATGAGAAGGGATCTTGTTGCCACGACCGAAAGAAAGCAAGGTTGTTATCTATAGAAATTAGTCGTTGAAAATAATTTTCAAGTGTGTCATTGCGCACTCCTAACCATCACAACGTTAGTAGAGAAACTTTTAGCAATGGTTCTGTGTTCTCACTGTTATTTGCTCGGATAGAAAACTGATGATGCGGCGACTTGTTATGTTCTTCGCCAGCCTGCATGATCTCCCGGGCACATGGGTACTGCCCAACATTGTTTCACTCCTAACTATCGCGGAGTTAGTATAGAATATTTGTAAAGCCTCTCGGCGTGCCCACCTTTATCAGCTAGGAGTGGAAAGATAGCTCATGTAATCTCTCAAGCCTTGGATCCAATGTAGTAAGCATGGCTCTGCTATCGGAATTCTCCCCTTTGTCGCCCAATAAACAATCCAATGCAAGAGGGCTGTAAACTGGTGAACCCTTCAAGTCCTGTACGTAAGGCCGAAAATTATGACGAAGATAGTGGGAAGATAGTACGAAACCGTGAAATGATTGGTCTCAAGTTCACCTCGCGGTTTCGTTTGAGTCGTAGAACCCGTTCGTTGATTCAGAAGCATCAAAATCCTCCTCGGCCGCAGCATCCAGACCTCTGTCGACGTGATTTTTTGGTATTTGGGCTCGTTAGCTCTCGTTAACGCTCATGATACCTGCTTCTTCTTCTGCTCAGGCTATGTTTGAAAGTTGGTATGGTTCAACTTCGTATGCTTTTCTTGCTTTGTTTCTCAAGCCTTTCAATTTACCGGCTGCTTTACTTCTCTCCGTCTGTAGGTCTTTGGTTTTCTTTTCCGTTTGCTGCTGCGAGCTATAGGTTAGTCCGTTGTCGGATTGCTATGGAAGGAGAGGGAGTTTACGCGAGGAATCAAGACAGGGTGAAATGCTCCTTCAATAAGCAACAAAACTCCCCTGTGGGCCACGTGGCTGGACTGCGGATTAGCCCTCATGTGGGGGAACTCAGCCTACGGGTTAGGGTCGGAATAACGTCATCCCATAAGGAAACGCGCGTGGAATCAGTCCAGTTCGGATGGAGGCCACAACACTTGGACGGCTAATAACCTTAGATACAATTCAAAATGCGCTCATATTCTAGTTGCTTCTTTTCATTTCCACGAGCGATTTTGCGAATGCCAAGAAATCCAGGAACGATCGCAAGTCTGGCCCTCGCTGGTACGCTGGTAAACCATCCCGTTGCGTTCCTATACCAGCTTTCGCCTCTAATAAGAAAGCTTGTGAGCGTCGACAGAATCTGGGAATAAGAACACTATCCTACATCTGTCTCTACTGCGAACAGTATTTAATCGTCTTCGTCTACCAACCACTGCACCTGCCCATACTCCCTTCTAAATTTCCCTGTCGCTCGCTAGCTTCTTTCTTAAAATTGATGGCTCAGCTGGTTTTCGAGCGTACCCCTTTCTAAAGTGCCGTTGTTTAACTGCCATTCAATCCACCTCGGTTCAACCAAAAACCAACACCCTTCTCTCATCCATCTTCATTACTCCCATCATCATTCCGATAACTTCTATCCATCCCACTGCTCAACACTTAAAACCAACTTGTTCCCTCTCTCTCTGCATTTCACTCTTCACATCTGCTTTACCTTCATAACTTCCTTTGATTTCTCTGATCACATCGCAAGACACTTGGGCATCTCAGTTCTGTTATTCAGAGTCTCAAATCCCCTTGATTTTCGAATTTTATTTTCCCTCTCTGGCGACTTAATCCCCCGTTTCTCAGGCGGGAGATGGTCACCACATAAACTTCATTCTCTTGAGGAAGCCGCTGGGCGCTACAAGATGGGCTAGCGTCCCCATGCGCAGCGACGATCGCCGCAATATGGATTTTATTTCTCTTGAGGAAGCCTCTGGGCGCTACAATATGGGCTACCATTCCCATGCGCAGGGACGATCGCCGCGATATGAATCTCATTTCTCTTGAGGAAGCCGCTAGGCACTACAAGATGGGCTACCGTTCCCATGAGCCGGGACGATCGCCGCGATATGAATTTCATTTCTGTTTGAGAGGTTGCTGGGATTGTTCATCAGACTCAGCCTCTGCCATGTCAAATCTTCTCCCAGAACCCTTTTGAAGGAGTGCACTGGCAGGCCACGGAATATCACTGAACGCCGTCTGCGTCTGCGAGGGTCTTATCTCGCTGGAAGAAGTTGTGAGAACTGCCGAGGAGTGGCGTCGGCTTGATGTCACCTCTTCCTGCATCCCATCCCTCGCGGAAGTTGATGGGACTGGTTTCCCTTGAGGAAGCCGCAGAACGCTATAAAGACGTTCATCGCCCAGAGGTGGCATCCGTGGTGCCACCCCCATCCCATGCGATGATAGGACGAGTGTATTGGCCTACGGAATACCATTGTGCCGCAAGATGTGGACTGCATGCCTCAGACCACAGAGGGCTTGATCTCTCTAGAAGAAGCTGCAGAACGCTACAAGGGTGTTCATCGCCCATTGGTGGCATCAGCGGTGCCACCCTCATCCCGTGTGATGATAGGAAGAGAGTGCACTGGCCTACGAAATACCATGTGCCACAAGATGTGGCTTCTATCCCTCGCGGGAGTGGTACCGCCGCGAGGGAAAGCCAGATTTTTTTGGAGGAAGCGAGGGAAGGTATTGTGGCGTTTATCGCCCGTAGAGTTTCGATACGACGGGCTGTATGAAATCAAGTGGGGTTCCGTTACGACGGATTATACACAATCATCCCACGCCTGAGTAGCAGGAGAATTCTAGGATCTCGTAAGTCCATTTCGTACACTTCGTTACCACCGATTACTGACACTGTGGCGACAGGTCTCGGGGTCACCGCGACAAGCTGAGCTGTCAGTTACATCGGCTGATCGGCGGTGCCGCCACAGCCACAACAGCCTGCGGTCGAATTGATATTACCAATGTTTTGGCTTGTATATCTAGGTTGTTGGGAAAGTACTATTAGCCTCTCTCCTGAAATTTGATGCGAACGTCTCTGTATGCCTCCTTTTGTTATTGGGAAACCCTTGGAAACATCACCCTTGGCACAACTTCGAAGTCTTGTCCAATAATTGGACAGGAACTAAAGTTGTCCTTTAGCCCTCTTTGGAAAAGCAGACAAAGTTGGTGTTTGTTAATTCCGCTTAGGGTAACTTATGGTAACTCGTTTGCCTACTTATTCACTACCATGGGAAAGAGCAAGATGGTCACTAGCCGTGTCTAAACGGCGTTTGTTGCTCTTGTAGGTTTCTGCCACCGAACGACCTTGCGCAAAATTGATTCTAACCAGCATTCCGATAGATGGGAGTGGCCAGAGATCAGACGACGAATTGCGAACCATTCAATGATTCGCCAGTTCTGTCCAATAATCTCATAACGAACTGAAGAGCTTCCAGCTTTCACTCTGCCCGATATAGGGTCTGAGAATTTTCATGAGGTGGATTCCTCATCATCTAACAATATCGTGATGAAATGCATGGAAGGCACAAGGAGGAAAGTCAGGGTAGAAAGGGCACACAAAAGGCACACTTATAAAAGCACCGCATATTTAAGTATTCTTTGTACTATACTGAGTGAAATAGTTTGTACGGGGTTTTATGCCTAGAGTTTTCGTCAGTCGGCAAACCCCACTGGTAGGAAGACGTGTTTCGACCCCTAAAAAAGCTTCACAAAGCTACTTAAACTTTTTAGCCTTTTGAGTCCAATTGTCAGTCACGTCATCGCCACCTCAGCATTATTTGGTTCTTATTGGTTTGAAGTCTGTGGCTGATTGTGGCTGGTGTGGCGAGTGTATATCTTGAACTCACACCTACAATCGCCCGCCCAGTTAAGTCCATGAGTTTTGCTCCGATTACAAAGTTTCCTATACAACAAATATACATAACTATGCCCTCTTTTACCTCCCAACTCAGATTTACGACATCTCTAATACTGAGAGAACATTTGTGGAAATCCATGTTTTTCGAGTATTTTGTACAGCCACACGTTGAATATTAGAGATATCGTAATTTAGTTACTGGGAAGTGAAAGAGGACTTACTTATGTATACTTTATTTATAGAACAATTTGTGATTAGAACAAAACTCGCAGCCTTAATTAAACTTGAATTGGATGAGATATGTTGAACGTTGTGATGGGCACACAGGGGAAGTGTGGGAACACAGGGCGCGCACACTCTTGATTTTGTACGACAGTACTTCGCGAAATCTATCACTCTATCACACCCTACTACCGGCTACCCAGAATACAGAATTCATCCCCACTCAATGTCTTGGCAATTATATATCTCCGCACTGAAGATAAGCTCCAGCTCAGCTTTACTCGCCTCTCCAATCAAACTCCTCGACACTGTCATCGGATTTATTTCACCTATTTGTTTACTGCTTATTGCTACTGATATATCTGATATATCACAATATTACACATCCCCCATAGCTATGCCTAAAAAGAAGAGCATCCTCCATGGAACTGGCCCACTTATCTCCACCATCAAACATGACTCCATCCATCATGATCCAGCATGCTCCGTTTCTCAGCAACAAGTAACGCCACTAACCTCCTACGACCTTCTCCAAAAGAACCGCAAAACCATTGTCGTCCCAGGTATACCCCCCAGCTATTCCAACTCCACCTCGCTAACACAACCGCAGGCTCACCCCCAGTCTGGACCCCACAAACCCTCCCCGTCAAGATCCCCGCAGATACCGGCGTCCACAGCATCGACCCCATACGCACTATCTTCCCCTCCTGCCCACTAGAACCCCTCTTCCGCGCCCTCTCTGTCTTCTGCGCCTCTTCAACCTTCGACCTCAAATCCACGCACCTTATCAGCGATCGCCGGAACCTTCGGCGCCTCCTCTCCTACATCTCCGGGTGCAGAGATCCATTCCGCATTGACACTGAGGTCGTCGGAGACACAGTGATGTTTTCGTCCTGGACCGATAGATCGCAGAGTTATGCGAACGGATCACCGAAGGCGGGGTATGGCGTAGGATTTGAGAATCGTTTTACGAAACCGCTGAAGTGCGCGAAGGGGAGTATTAGGCACAACCGTGTTGCTTCGTACACAATAGGCGGGATCAACATGGTGGTGCGGTTTGAGGTGGATGGATGTATTTCTTCCACACGCGTCACTCCAGGCCCAGGGGTGGGACGGCCCGCAGGCGAATCTACCACGCCAACTGGGTTCAAGGTTGTTTGCCGGGGACTTCTGGCTGCGGAGCAGAGTATTATCGAGCTCAAGACGGGTTCACTCGCAGGGAGTAATATGCGAGCTGCAAAGTTTATGGCGCAGTTGTGGTTTTCGCGGACGCCGATTTTGATCAGAGGGTATCATCAAGGCGAAGGGACGTTTTCGAAGGTTGTTGAGAGTAATGTTGAGGAGAAGATGCGGGAGTGGGAGGAGGGGAATAGGGAGAAGTTGCAGAGGTTTGTGGAGGTGTTGCAGATTATTATGAGGGTCTTGAAGGGTATGGAGATAAAGAAGTGTGCGGTTATTTTGAGGAAGGGACAGGAAGATTTGGAGATTTATGCGCTGGATGAGCGGAAGTATAAGTTTGGAGTACCGGCGGATATCAGGGCTAGGTGGGATTGATTACAGGCGCTCCAGTTGTAGCTGAACAGGTTTAAGCACAAAAATTCCTAGGAAATCTGAAGGAGATGGATACTATATTTTATTCAATCTGTTGGATACGGTGATCTAAAGGATTCCTTACAGGTGATCCAGTTGTAGTTTGGAGAGTACAAATTCAGGAGGCTTTTCCGGATGAAAAGGTGGATGCATGCCGGGTTTTAGTCTGTTGGATACGATAATGTGGATTGAAATTATTTGAGATTGTTTAATGTAAAGAGAGTCCAACAATCATGTTGCAGAAATCCAGTGGCGAGTGGCAAATGGTAGCCCCGACATACCCGAATATATACACCAAGATTCTCTGTATATATCCCGAGCCTTTTCTCTTCTCCCTCTGTACTATAGAATACACGCACACGGTTATTCCCTCCATTTCGCGAAATCCACCACAGTAGTGAGGCAGTATGATGTGAGATGTGTCGAGATCACCAACCCATGGATAAGCCATTCTGAGTACTGTACCCTGGTTAAATTAGGTAGAGAGAATACGGTATGGAAATTGGACGCGAAATTTTTGAATTGCTGGTCAATCACGGCGCCATGCGCTTATACGGTATCTGAGACAAGTTCAGGGCCAGGCGGACAGCGCGCTGCAGCTACTCGTTCTGTTTTATATCATTAGTAATGTTTACATTATATTAACGATCAAATTGAAATGAAGAGTGAGGCATGGTTTCAGAACGTGGGGCTTTGCTAACTTTTCTTTGGCCGTTAAATACGTTTACAACATCATGGCAACAAAGACCTGGGGACTGTATTTTAAATCAACACAGCAAGTTGGGCGAACAGGTGTGGCCAATGACAAGTGGAACATAGTATTCTCATGTTAAGAAGCCCAAGAAACAGCATGCAACTTTTTGAAGCAGCAGTTAAAACAGTATTTGAAGAGATTCAGTTGCAGAGATGACTAGTGTTTCAAACCCCCGGCATCCATGTACAATTCGACCAGCATGCCATACTCCCGCATCATCTTCTTTGTCGAACACCACAAACCTCCACCCAGTCCCTCCAGATCGATCGTGATTCTAGATGCCTCAAAGGCATCATCCCCAATTTTGTCAATATCCTTTTGCAATGCAGGAATATTTGCACCATCATGGATCCTAGCGGCGAGGTTACTCATCTTCTTTCTGATCTCATGGATAATCTTGTCTTGAATTTCTAAGACTTTGTTTCGGACCGCTTTGTCGTTTATCGTAACAGCTGGCATGATTCTAAATTAGTCAATAGGGGGTGATAAGCGTGGTCGGAGAGTGTAATGTAGGTACCAAAAAATCTGGAGTAATAATTAATCCTTGAACGTGAATGTGAAATTGACTACGTTCTTGAAATAGTCCTCGCGTAAGTCGTAAAAAGGTCGGCAGTCTGTTATCTACTCCTTATCTAGTTAGATGTTATATTCAAAGACATGAAATCCCTGGGATGAATTGCATGAACCAGAACACCGTGGGTAATTTCAAATCACGACGTTGAAGAGCGTTTGCTTTTGAGCAGTACTCTTGAGCAGACAGATGGGACCTGAATTACGGAAACTGTCGGTGCCGGAATGAAAATGTGGATTGAAAGCGACGAAATATGGCGTTAAGTAGTGCTTGTGGCGTCGGCGATAGTAATGGACTTCGCAATCGTTAGCATAGGTGTCGGTAAACACACCTCTTCCAGTTAGATGAAACGTTTAGGAAAGTGAATTCAAGCTTGTTGATATGTAGTGCACGAACTAAAGAAGATCGACCGATTTCGACTCACAACGTTAAAGAGCTTTTTGTCAATAGTAATGTCGGGTATCTTTCGGTAAACAGAGTTCCAAAGCTGTGCGATGAAATCTAGTGGTGAAATAGTAGAGATGTTCGAAAGTGATGAGAAAATACGGGAAGAAATGGTAACGGTCGGTAGCTCTCAAAGTGTGATAGTAAAGGATTGAGGTAAGGAGAAGATTTGGAGGAGGACGAGAATTTGGGAGGCAACCACAGTTCAGGAACAGCTAGGCGTGACCACAGATTAGAAAGAAGAGTATCGACCCCGTGGAAGGCAGTGCTGAGCTCGCAACAAGCACAACAAGAGAATAAGGCGTTGACCGGGAACTCACGTAACGTTGAAAGTAGCGGGCACGCAACAAACAGGCTTAATTTTCGCCCTTTTCTCATTACAGACGAACATACCACTCGCCGCAAGAAAGTTTATCCTTCCAATATGTGCGCACTCTCAGGCTCTCGTGTCTTCAGTCTCATCCCTAATGAATGACAGCACAACAGCTCGCCCATCCTCACACCACTGACAACTAGTGGTCCTATTTGTTGGCGATCGTGTCTGCCCCTTGCATAATCCATTTACCATAGTTCTTCAAGAGGATCGTCGATTATATACTAGTACTGCATCACTTTACATCGCTCCATTATTTACCAATCGATTTTTCAACAAAGGTTCGGTCCCCAATTTCATTACACCTTCAATCCACTGCTCTCAGCAGGGTCTCTTCGACTGCTATTGTAAATAGGATAACCAGAAATCCCATCTTCCACTCCACTGTTCGACTGTCGATAGATCACATTCGTAATTATTATGCGAGCCACTAACGAGACCTTAAGAAAAATCAAACCAAAGAAAAGTAGAACATGAAAGAAACACTAGAGCACGCGAAGAAACACAAACTCATGACAGCATATCATCATTACACTATTACTTTAGACCCTTGAGCAACAGTAATATCCAACTTCACCACTCTAAATAACCAACAACCCTCACAAAAACCCAAAGCGCTGTTCTCGTCTGAATTGCGAAGTTGATGCCTGGGTGCTATTAGTGCCGCAATGGAAGCGTATGGAGGAATAATTATGATGTAAAAGACGCTTCACGCGTCTACACCTTCTCCTCCATACAGTCTCTCTATATACGATTGTCTAGTAGTCTGAGTAGATGCTTCCCCACCGCTCCCGATGCTTCGCACATGACCAAGGAAGATCTCTTAACCTCTCACTCATTAACTTATCTGGATTTTGAGTACCTCAAGCTGAGTTTCACCCAAGTGTTACCGCTTTAAGTGGTCAAACTGAAGTTGAGGTTTGGATGCAGTTAGTGTCACAATAGAAGACGAAGTGAAGGGAAGGGTATTACGATGCAAAAGACGCTCTACGCGTCTCCCTCTTCCTTTCTATACCTGTGCAATTTCTTCTTCCTCAATCCTAAGGCGGTTCTTCGTAAGAGCGCTTGAAGGCTGTTCTCGATTGATTCTGCTAAATTCGATGAACATTAGTTGTTAAGCCGTATATATTTGGACTACAAGCAAATTGTACCTAGGTATTAGTTTTGGGTTCTCTCGCAGCTGCAGGACTTACAATGTGCTCTGATGGCTATGACAATGTTCTTGTGGTGCATATGTGATATATCCCCCTTGTATGGGAGTTGCTCGAATCGAGTTTCCTCGTTCTAGCCAGGAAGCACAACCAGCGATTGTATTTGCCTGGTCCATCTCCCCGAGTTCGTTGGCGTTTCCAGGATAACTGGAATGCCCAGAGTATACTGTAGAGGAAAACGAAATGGTGCTCTCCTGCCCAGAGTTTTCGTCGGTTGGCTAGTTTGGTCCTAAAACGACTGAGCTTGTGATGGAGGCAGATGCTGGTTTGCAGAACAACGCGACGGGAAAAATAACTATGGGGCGCATGAATTTGAGGTGGATGAAATGTTTTGTTGCTGAGGATAGATGCTCCAGGTCGTTCCCTGTAGCTTGAGAATTTGCAACTAACTCTCTTCCTACGGAGCGTCATATCCTTGTTCCTCTGTTGGGTGACTGGCGTGATGAGTGGTGGTGTCAAAACACCGCCGCTAGCACGGGCCCATCTTGGGAAAAAGTTTGCGCATTGGTTTAACTCGGTCGATGAAGACCTGTGAGATATCCTTGGAGGCCCAACCAGCCAGATGCCACTTTTGGCTTCTAATCCTCGGTTAGTCCTGTTAGGTACAATCGGGGATGAGATCTACCAACTCGTTAAAGTAAACCAAGATCAGCCGTAGATACCCTGAGGTCAAATCTTAGGATGTACTAGGCGATCCAATTGATCACCTTACACTTCATATCTAGATGTTGAGAAATTTCAGTAGAAGCCTTTATTAACAGTGAACGGAATCAGTACCAATAATAATTTCGGAACAAGCTGGACAGTATCGCCAAATAAGATTATTGCTAGTATTCCCCTGCACGCTTGGTTTGGGTGGTCCCGTTGTACTTCCTCTTCGGGATACAAGTTTTATGCATTTGATCAATCAGATTCCCCCGGACCACATCGATGTCTTATTCAACCAATCATACTCCTTAGGGCAATTGTAATAAACCCGCTCAAACCGAGTGTGTAGGGGATACAAAGAGTGAACTCACTCTGTGTTGCGCTTCCGATGAAAAGTATCATCATTTGTAGGTGTTTCAACAGCGGGCTTCATAATAATCATACCCTTCTTCCAGTTCTCAATCAACCGGCTTCGGGATTGATAGAATCCGGCGAAATGGGAGCTGTTGAGGGGTCGAATTGGTAGAATTAATGTTGAATTACAAAGTAGGGACCGAATGAAGATGAGTTTGTTGGGGTTTAGAAGGATCTCGTCGTCGAATCGGTAGGAAGTAGTGGTGAATTGTAAGGCTTCGGTGAGATAGCTGGGGTTGTTTTTTGTTTTGGGGTTGTTTTGGAGTTAAGAGATGGGAGAGGCAACCGAGATAGCGAAGGAGGAGGAGCATAAGCATAAACAGAATGATGATGTAGAAAATAAAGAGGAAGGGTATAAGCATGAGGAGAGGGAGAAAGAGTGGTGGTGGTGAGGATGAGGGTAAAGATGGGGAGGAGACAAGGTGGAGCGGGACAAGCCGAGGTACAAACCAGTAGTTCCAAAGCCCATTGCTTCAACCAGACAAGTCTTTGACTTCTAACATCTGATGATGAAACACCGCCTCTATCGACCTCTTACGACAGCAGGAGTCTTACACTCAAGCTCCATGCTTATCTTGCACCCAGACTCCAGTCAATTACCACTCAAGCCTACTCCTGGTCGCAGATTTCTCGTGGCTAACAAGCTCGTTCCAGGGAGAACGCCTGGGTGCGGGCTGCTTTTCGAGCGCAGCTCATACCTTTATTTCGTTGCTTTCAATACAGGTTACTTAGGCAGACCAGATACTCTGGATCCCCGTTGCACAGTATGCCATATCTGAGCTGGTGCCAATTCGCTTCTTACAAGAAACTCTTCCGATTATAATCTATAGCAAGAACACATCCGCAGCCATAAATTGTACCGTCTCAATCGAATTCACTTATATCCTACCCGTTCATGCCTTTAGTCAACCCCATCCCGCAATCACAATCGCAAAGGCCCGGCCATTTTCCCAAATAAGGTACCTAACAAGCACAAAGGGAAATAACTTGAAGCTTAAGTGTTTTCAAGTCTATTGATAACTTTTGTGTGAAAATGGATGAGGATAGCGGGTTAGAAACAGATGTATGCTGATAGCTGATAGATTGAAATTCAGGATCTGACAAGGGAGAGAAACGATGTGCTCAAGCCTCCTTTGAAACCCTTGTGCTTTGCGAGAGACAAAATAATTACATTCCCGCCATCCTTTTTTACATTAAGCGGTTAAAATGCAATGGAGTATCTCGCAACAGCGCTGGTATTTACTTAGAAGATTTATGAAGTAGAAATACAGAAGAGTGAAGACCGTAACACATAACTATCATACAACCACAGTACGGGAGCATTGTTCCTGGTCCATTCTCTTGAGTAATCGTGCAAATTCAAACCCTTTACTTTCTCGAGCTGCGTGAAGTCGAGATACAAGCTCAATCGATTAACTTAAATAATAAAAGCCAAATACTCGGGCAGGCATAGCTTCATGCCTAGTATTCCTTCACTCAAAACACCACTACCAGCCCGGATGGGATCGGTGCCGAGGTATTGTCAAGTTCATGCGAGAGCAGTAGAACCCACGATGATTCAGAAGTGAGCTGCGGAGACTTAGCATTGTAAGCCCTTGACTGAAGCCGTTTCCGAGAATGTCACCCCTCATCTGTGGTATGCTCAAGCCAGGAGATATTCTTCTGGAACAAACCGTGTGGAGCTTTGGAAGCCTCCGGTATCTTGATAGCCGGAGGCTCTTGTTAAATATTTTCAGACATCCATTTTCCCAGGATCTTACTCCTGGAATTATTTTCCGTCTCTAGCTATCTCAGTCTTAGAACTTTCCCCGTTATTGGCCAAATGCCGTGGATGGCAGCCCAGGTGATGTCGGAATCAAGTCACGGCTCGGTGGCTTTGCAAGTCCCAGCTCCATGATACCCTATTGGGCCATGTCACTGGCACTTTATACACGCGACTCAGTGGCGTAGTCCCAACAATTCCAGGCAATAGCCCTCTAATATTAAGATAATGCACCCCATCTACAGTGTTCTCATTAGTTAGTGAAACAAAGCACTGAGTTGGGAGCATACATTTGCTTCTGGCGATCGTTGGTGATAACCAAAACGGGGACTAGATCAAGGCGCGGCTTCTCAGCAGTCATGTCCCAACTCCATTGTATCAGGACTGCCAGGTTTAAGCACAGGGCGCGATGGCGTAATTCCAATAAATATGTCGAGAGCAAGAGCCTTCTGATATGTGGAAATAATGCAACCCATCTATAGTGTGTTCTCATCAGCCGATGTATCAATATTCTATGCTGGGAGCATACTTCCGTAGAGGTAGTTGCTTTGCAGCGTCATTTCTAAACTCCTCTCGAAGCTAGAAGAGAAGACAGCTGAAACACGAAGGCAACGAAGGTGGAAATCCAAACATCAAAGACTTTGCAGCTCTTACTGATCACTAACTCTACTTATGTTAGGGACGCACCTTCATTGTTTGGTGGAGTTAGGGAGATGGGATGCCTCAGTATCCACCTCCATAGCCTGAGGAGGAGAGCGGAGGCAACTGAGATTTCGACTTTGCAGTGCGTGTTCAATCATGTAGACTATTGTCTGGCGTCCCATATGGGGAGGAAGCCCATGCATCCTCCTACGTTACCAAGGCCAAATTCCGGGGCCATAGAAAGGCCCTCGTCATTGGCCATCTATGACCGGAAAGGAAAGAAGAAATTTTCCCCTCCAAAAGAACATAGTCTAATAACCAGCACGCTTGCAAAGATTCTTTCTGTTAGCAAACGCAAATAGAAATCAAACCGAAATGCAGGTACATACCTAAATTCCCGTCTTCGGGTTCTTTTTTTTGATAAAGAAATGGGTCTCCTATTCGAAGATTGCATAACATTCTTCCACGATACCCAGTGTACTAAAGCTCCCAAGGCTGTTGTGCAGCGACGATTGCTATTGCAGCGGGTGCGACTGCAATGGTATGGGATCGATCCCTTCCGGCCTTATCGCCTTTCTAAGACACCCCGGGGCCACGCCACTACGGAGATAGTAAGCTTAGAACATTCCATGTGTGTTGACCAAAGTTCCATCAGGATGAATGTTGCCTGAAGCATCTTTGCGAATGCATCGTGTCATCACACCACACGACTATTGCAACATTGTTTGCCTTTTGCTAGACGCCGGCGGGGTCACCCTGTTATGACGAGGGTGATCCTAGAAGGCCTGGAAAACTCCATACGTGTTGACTAAGCTGAAAGTTGCCCGCAGCGGGATTTGCAGATACACTGCGACACCGCGCGAATGGGTCTGGATGTCACCAGCAGCATATTTGCGGATACACCGTGTCACACCACACGACTATTAATCGCAATGTGTGTACTTCACCGCTGGTAAACTAGAGAGATAGGACGGTCAATCTTTCATCTCTTAAGAATATAAAATAATCAAGGATGTGGATGGATAGAATACAGTATCGTTTCTGGACTTCTCACACAGTACTTGTGGCTACGATCCATCAATGCACCAACATGCGGTTGCGTCAGAAAGTGTCTGGATAGCAATCTTCTCGATAGCCACGGAAAAGTGTTTTATCGTGTTGAATTTCCAAGATATCTGCATATTGGACCGATTGTCGGAGCTTTAAGTGATAATCATATAGCGAAGTTGCCGAAAATTGTTTGGAACCGATTGTCGGCTTTGAAATGTGTGTAGAGTTAGTGTGTTGAGAGCAGAGGGAGCTTGACAGCATTTACGAATGTTCTGGCCCACATTTGGTTTCGGAACTTACCGAAGCCCTTCTAGGTCATGGATTTTAAGGTTTACAGCAACCGGTCACTTTTTACTTCTTGAGATCCTACCTCTACTTTAGTTGTCGCAACTGCTATTTCGCCCCAATCTTCTTCTCCCAATCTTGCTCCCCGCTACCCCCCAGCCCCTCCCAGTCTATTAGTACCACTCCCACTGACGAGGTCTCTTTACAATGCTTCCTCACAGCACTCCGTTCGAGACTCAAGATTCTACTTTCTCAATTCTTGCAGTGTCGAAACCGTCGTAACGGAGTCCGAACCAGTACAGCTTCTGGAGCTAGTCCACTGAGTAATTTAACGGTACGGATATTTCCTCGAAAATCACCTAAACGATTTGGTGAAACAATAATGTGGTCGGACGTTCTGTTTCGCTTCTTTGAAGCTGGTAGGGAAGGCGTTCCCCACCAGCTTACCGGAGGAAATCCGACATGACATACTCCGCCTGCTACTTTTAAAGACTTTGAAATCATCTTCTTAGGTGTTCCAGAGATAGATCAAATATATCAATGGGATATTTAGGACGGATTGAAACAATTATACGTTCTTCAATGCTACGCCTCACCTACACGCGTAAGTAGCCTAAAAACCTTAACTCGTATGCTTGCGGTAGCTAACTGCAGTTAGCATCTCAATTATCAATCATTTAGCACCGGAAATCTGCTACCATCAGCTCAAATCAAACGCAGCAAACATATCCCACGATAGCAAACACAAGCTTCCTAGAACCTATGATGTACCTTTTGCGCGTCGAATTATATAATCTTTTGGGGGTAGTCTGTGCCTTTCCACTTGCCTCGGACCCTTACTAACAGCATCGTAGAATTGAGATTAAACTTTCTTTTATCGTTTTAATTCCAAAACTCCAAAACAAAACCAACATCCCAGCTAGCTCCTCGGGGCTCTACAATTAAATATTACTTCCTACCGATTTGTCGACGAGATTCTGAACCTCGAAACTCTGTCCAACTTTCCTCACTACCTCAACGAGTTCGGATATTTACCCGACTGCATACTTTACCACTGCACAACAAGTGAATCCGGGTGTTTCGATGCTCGAACACGCTCAGTCAACGAAAACCTCTCAAACGAGCAAAAAACGGAGCGACAGCTGTGGGAGCCGAAGAACACGGGAGCTGCAAAACGGCTATCGTGAGGACCCCTAATCCCTGTCTCAAAGCGGGAAGCCAGCCGAGTACAAAATACTATGCATTGAGTATCAGGTACACGAACCTCACTCATTTCCGGACGGATTATGGCTTACTTGGCCGATGCTGACGGATCGAGCAAATAGCGGGTGTACGGTTGGGGTGTCACCCCTTCTAGCCCTCTTCCTTCTGCGATGATAGGAAGAGAGTGGGCTGTTCTGTTGAATACACCACGAAAGTAGCATGTGGACTGCGACCCCTCAGGCAGGAGATGGACGGTTGTCAGGGACAGACTGGTTTCATTCCTTGATGTCCTCGATGCAAGGCTTAGTAAGTTCTCCTCATGGGTACATCCTCACTAATTACTGACTCTAGTAGTTCTCCCTGAAATCTCAGTGGGAAGCGTTGATGAGGCTGCCGACTTTCTGACTGCTCAATTAGAAGAGGTTATGCAGACCGTGCACGGAAGAAAGTTGATACTGCTGGTGGTGGCCATGTTGTTTTCAATGGTGGACCCCAAAAACCAATTGCACCGACACCTACGTGCGAGAAAACTCAAATTGTAGCCATTTCTGGTCCGACCCCGATGGTGATCATTATTTGGCTGATTTTCACCGGCCGCTATCACCTTTTCCTTCAAATGCAGCCAGGTTGAAGTGGCTATCAGACGTGTCAGCTTTAGACCTTTAGTCAATTCAGTCCTTGAGAGAATACATAACAAGGTCTCCGATCTTGAGAGAACGCACAACGACAAGGTCACAGACCTAGAGAGAGCATACAAAAACAAAATCTCTGAACTGGAAGCCGATTCCTCTCATCTCAAGACAACTCAATCATTCACTTTCACTTAGCTCTAGCCATCGGACGTCTGACTCACCACCTAAAGCATTATATATCGTGGACGAACATTCGACGTGGCTGAGGGGAAGTCTGGGAGATCTGGGCCACCCGTCTGACCCAGACTCCCAGGTCTGTCTGTCGGCCGGCCTGAGCATGATCACCGCTGCAGCTTTGGCAGACATTAAGGAGGAAAACGACAATAGAGGGTTTCTCTTTCCTGTTCTAGGTTGGTTTCTGACAGCGAGCGCATGTTGTCTTGTTTACTTGAATGGACATTGGGAGGAATGCGAAAAGAGAGTGGTAAATCTGTGAGTCCCTCTGTTACTTTGGGACGGTTTTCTGATACCGGGCGCATGTCTTTTCACTCTGTATACTAGCAATACTCTTTTTTGCTTTGGATGGTGGATTGACTTCTTGATTGACTGATCTCTCGAGGGCATAAGGCCCGTATATGTACAAGCCCCCATATGCGTACGCGTATGCACTATCTGACATAAGACGCATCCCCCTAATCCTGATGTAAGCCATGTATGTACATTCTCATATAAGCCACTATCTTCATATAAGCCTTTATTCCCATATAAGCCATTGCATCGGAGCCTTGACAGAGGCTGAGACTCACGGCCCAGGTACACATGCAACACTCTTATTTGGGGTTGTTACTCTAGCCGATATAGGTAGCAGACTCTCGTAGTAAACGAAGTGACATACTTCCAAGAGAGGTCAGACATAAAAGAAGAAAACATAAGAGAATGTCCGACCGAAAGGCTCTCGGGGAGGAATATGTGATGAAATTTCGGGATAGAGATGTAAGAGAGTATATGCTAGATTCCTCTAGGTAGCTCTAATACCAAATCATCTACCAGCACTGCAAACTGTAGATGCCTATAACTAGTAGTGCAGTTGTCGCGTAGCGTTCATCATCATTTTCTACACCTCCGAGTGACAAAATTGAATACGATTCATAAGCGATCACTCACATTACAATTTACTCAAATTGTTACTTTGGATGCTTCTTTGACTTGATTGATTGACTGATCTCGACGCCAGAAGGCCCGTATATATACAGACTTGTCTCCCATATTCTCAGCCATATTCGTCTCCATATTCGTCTCCATATCTATCTCCGTTTGCTCATCCGTTTGCACTGATATGAGCCGCTCTGCACTGATACGAGCCGCTCTCCTGAGGCATATCTTCATACACCAACTGCATATCAAACGGACCTGAGCTGTGAGGCTCACGATGCAGGTACACATGCAACA
>Ga0307515_10006845_pt1 | contig 22682 bp, 21 predicted proteins | sample 17_EM_MG_FD_194513 | JGI IMG/M metagenome (GOLD analysis project Ga0307515, IMG submission 194513) | Populus trichocarpa ectomycorrhiza microbial communities from riparian zone in the Pacific Northwest, United States - 17_EM | ecosystem: Host-associated > Plants > Roots > Unclassified | place...
CCCAGCTGAAACCTTTTCCTTTTCTTCCCGAAAGTGTTTGTTTTCGTGGTTTTAAAAATAAAATTATTTTTTTAAAATTATTTTTTAATTTTTAATATTTTTGGATCATGGAATTATGGATATACCAATCCTTCATATTCTTCCACACATGGAGGGCCAACCCAACATCATCTTTTTTTTCAAATTGACTGCCATCCCAAGTCTTTCCTGCCTCTCTCTATCTCTTTGATTATTTTCTTCTCTCAGCTTAATCTTTTGGATATCCAAATTCAATAATTATCCAGACGCGAACCAGAGTAACCTTAACCACTCTAATCTTGCAAGAATTACTTTTTAGTTTTTGCGTCTACGTAGGGGCTTCCCATTCACGCCAAATAATTTTCCTTTTTCTTGTTTGCTTTTTTTTTTTTTTCACTCAAACTCTTTAACAATTTCAGGACCTTCCCTTTACAATTCGGATAAATGGCCGCGTGATATATCCCATTTGATATTAATATAATTATTATTTTTTAAAATATTTTTTGTTTAAAAATATATTAAAATAATATTTTTTATTTTATAAAATTTATTTTTAACATCAATATATCATAAATATTTTAAAAATAACAAAAAATTAATTTAAAATAATAAAATTACTTCTTTTAAAAAATACTTTTAAACTATAATTAAACAAGAATAATTATGTGTAGTAAAAATTATTTTTTATTCGAAATGTATTAAAATAATATTTTTATTTTTTAAAATTTATTTTTAATATCAATACATCAAATCAATCAAAAATATATAAAATATAATTTAAAACTAAAATATAATTTCAAAAATCTTTAAAATACAGTTAAATTACAATGTTAAAAGTACACAAGCATTTAAGCCCATATTTAAAGCAACTAAACCCATAGAGAGAGAATTAAAGTAAGTGCAGTCTCAAGACGCGAACAAAATCACAAGGCATGCATCTACATGAAACATCACTTTCGAGACGCCTAAAACATTAATTTCTCCCTTTGTTATAGGTTGTTTGGCGCTGCAATTAGCCATCACTTTTCAAAAAAAATCTTTTTTCCCTTTTACTTTAAATTAATTAATTTGATATTTTAATATTAAAAATAAATAAATAAAAACATTATTTTAATATATTTTTAAACAAAAAACCACCTTAAAAAATCCAAAACACCCTTAAAAAAAAAATTCATGCAACTAATCCGAATTAACATGGAATTAAAGACCTGATTGAATTCTATTGTACTGAACATATCGGCAAAATCGAAGTTGCAGCATTCAACATGTTGGAAAATATAATAATTTCCAGAACCCCAGAGTGAAGCCTCTGACAAACTGAATCCGCTCTAGCGGCGTAAAGAACTGGCCAGCCAAATGGTATATACATGAAGGTACAAGCATTCATCTCTTCCCCGTGCTCAATCCAGCCAGTGGGTAAGAAAAATGAAAGCACCGATAAATACATATATCCTTCTCAAAATTTAGGTTTTAACCCTAGCATCTACATGCCATGATTTTACTAACGATGCAAATGGGCAGTCCTTGTTTTCTTTCCCTTTCAATTAACAATTCTATCAGAACCCAACTACGTGCATACATACAAAATTGGACTTTCAGAGCCGTAGCACCACTTCTTGACAGAAGTCGGAACTATTGTATGCTCAAAAGCAAATTGATCCTTGTCTAGTGTTAAATGCAGCTCATAATCTGTTCAAAGATCCTGATGTGTCTTATGCTCTATAGACCAGTAAATTCAACCGTTGCGAAGAACTTTCTTAGCAGGCAGCAGCGGATAATGCATCTTCGGAGTCCACCTTCACCTAGACACAACATAAATGATTGAAAACCCATTCAGTTCATGCAAAACTGTCGGTTACAGAATCTTAATAAAAAAAATCTGCTAAATGTGAGTTCTCTTTCTTCAGTTGGTCAATGATCAAAAGATTCATATGTTGCTTTTATAGGAGGCAGTGCTCTGTTATCGGTACTTCTCTATCTGTATTAGGTTTTATTTGCCAAGTTCTTCCTTGTTTGGAACCATTTCACACGTTACTGCTACCTTGACTTTTTCTAATAAGTAAATCATTTATTTTAAAGAAAAAATGAAAAAAGGGGAAGACAGAAAGAAAGAAATATTGGTTACCTGCTTGAGGTGGTTCTGCAAAGCTCCATGCAATAGACTTTTGAGCTTCCCATAGTGATCAACCATGTGACCCAAATTACTCAATTCCTCAAGCTGGCACCATAGGCGCTCTATCGTTGTGTATGGAAACCATGCCGCAAATGGCTTTTTCCGATTAATCAAGTCCGACGGTCTCTGCACAAGGTTGATAAAATTAGCATCTTAAGTGAAATCAGCCAGCAGATAACCATTAATTGACAGTTTTAACAATGAACATGTTGCCTAGTCTAGAAAGAAGGAAAAAAACAGATGGCAGCTAAACAATAGCGATGCTTTCAAACATCTAGGGAAAGTTGCATCGGCCAACTCCCTCCCATGCAGACACTTAGAGGTCATGCCCACCATTAGGGCAGCTCAGAGGATAGAACCATGAGAAACAAAACACATCAATGATGTTATTGGGTCAGTTATAGATGATCACGGTCCACCATTGCCTGCAAAGCCTATCACAATGATGAATTGATACATAAACAAGTCAATCACTATAACATATAAAAGAAACAAATTTAACTTCAGAAATGTTGATGTCTCCTGGAATATCCAACATTGATTACATACAGGAACGAGGTTAGTTTGAGCAGCTGCCATCTAAGGTTCACTTTGGGACATTTTAATAAAAGTTACAGTTCCTATTAGGGGTGTGCACTGTTTAGTTTGAGCTGAAAAACCAAACCAAATTGTTTGGTTCTGTAATGGGGTTTTCATTTCGATTCAGTTTAAGAACCAAAAAACCAAATTCTTTTTTTTTTCCTTTTTTACTTTCATTTTTTATTTTAAAAAATAATGAAAAAGTATTAAATTTTAAATGATAAAATTTTATTTGAAAACAATTGAAAACCAAAAACTGAATCCAAACCAAAATATTTGGGTTCACACAATTCAGTTTTTCATAAATACCAAAAACCGAACTGAACAAACCATTTGCTAACCCCTAGTTCCTATTGCCTTACATATCCATAATGTATGTAGTCATGCAGGAGTCAAGATTCTTGCTAATAACCAAACCAAGGACCATACCCCACTTTACACCTTTTATCAGTTGACCACAAGTGTAAAGGAAATATCATGAGATGCTAAAAATAAAATAACCTTGAACAAGCAGAGTAGCAGAACTAGTGTACATGTTCTGGAAGTGGTTGCGACTTACCACTGATGCAAATGATTCGGTATACTCAAGCAACAGATTTGTAGCTTCTGTAAATCGACCATAATCAACATATAGCCTGAACAAAGATGCAGGATTTGATACTTGGCCAGCCATCCCCCAGGTCCTGTCCCTTCGACTCTCCTGTCAAACCAAGAGAATACAACAACATAGATTTGATTATGGTGTCTCAGCATGACTTTCATGCACAACAATGAAATTATGAGGAAACAACAGGAGGCTAAATTGTAGCAAATCAAACATCCGTCCACATAGGTAAATACAATAGGTCAAATGAAATAGGGTGAAACATACAACAGTGCTTCGAAACAAGCAAGTTTAGGTAAGGTTAACTTAGTACATAGTTCCCAACAGGACAATTATTCACAGTGATGGAAAAGTAAACGTCTCTTTCTAGATCCTCTAGAGGAAAACCATAAAAGCTGGGTTGAAAGTGTAATATAAGAGTCCTTGAATCAAGCCTAACAACTGAGAACCGAGTAATATGATGGACAGCTTGTCCAACAAAACGGTAAATATTTGAATGACAATTGACAACTAAAGTATGAGAGTGAAAAGGCTTTTGTTTATCTAAAAGGAAATCAGTAAGATTACCTTGAACATATGTACCAGCCACAGAGGCAATTCAATCTGAGGATCTGTGCGGAGAAGTGTTTCAGCAACAGTTGCTGGTAATCCAGTATGAAAAGTTCTATATTTTTCCTGCAGTAAAGAGAAAGCAATCCTTCAAAACAAGATCAGACAAGGAAATAGAGAAAACATCCTTGGACCTTTCTCAAGGTTATGATGAAATGTGAGCTCAGAGATTAATTGCAAGAGAAAATCTCCAAGTCTATGACCATGTGATGACGTGTGATCCTTTACAAGCTGTTCAGAACACTGACACATTTTTTTTACGAGCACACACACAGAAGCCAGAGAGAAAGAGGGAAAAAAATATTTTTTTTCACTAATAGCATGCACCATGAGATTTCAACATGAACATGCCTGGTTAGTTCATTGTCTTTATTTGATTAAGAAGGAAAGAAAGAAAAGAATGTGATGACAATGTTCTTTTTACTTCAGTGTCTTAATTACAAAATAGGAAAGGAAATCATTTTGAGAACTAAGGGGTAAAAATGAAAGTAGTGCAAAAGATACGAACAAGATAAAGCTCAAGAGTCTCCCACTGAGCATTCCCCTGCTGATTCTGAGAAGTAGGACCCATGTCAGGTGAACCGTGAACAACTATTTCTTTTGAGGATGTCAACAAAAGACCATGCATCCTGAAATCATTTGTCAAAGTTCATTAAAAATATCTAAGAGATTTCACTTTCAAATGGAACTTGATGGAAAAGGGTAGAGTGATTCATAAGGAATGGTGAGTGAAAGATAAAAACGGTGAGAATTATCCAACCTGGTAGATGAGGAGCCCAGTTTATTGGGACAGCATTTCAATGACATAGCTGAGAAAACTCTTTCCAATTCCCTGAGAAAAGGAATGGGCCAAGTAACATTCACAAACATGACAAGAAAACCATTTGTGGTCGTAATAAAATGATATTACACTAATGAGACACAAGGAAGCACCTATTCAATCCTGAACCATTCCAGAATTTTAAAAGAACTGTAAATGCCATTTCATATAAGTTTGCCTCGACCAAGAGATCAACCAAATCTGATGGAGCCTTTTCTGTTCCTGTAAGAGAAAAGCAAATAAAAACAGTTACTCAAATGAACAAGAAAATTAACTAACAGAAAAAGAAAGGCAAACTCACAAGTTTTCATTCAACTGTAAAATGAGATGGAGATACAACATTTTTAAAGAATCCAAACTTGCTTGTACACATTGTACTATAAAAATGGCCTTGGTCACCAAAAAAATGTACCAGTGAATGTCCATTTGACATTTGCTAATGAAAGCAAATATTCTGCGGATGTTAGAACGAACTCCTTTTCAAGTTTCTCAACATCAATGTAAAACTGCAGCCTTTGGGCCTGAACATCACTCCCAGTCACTGTTAAAGAAGCAAAACACATTAATTGCCTCAAATAGGAATGCATAAACTGCACTCCAACTAAAAAAAGAAAGAGATAGCCCAAACATTCCTAAGAAAATAGCCATTCCAAGAATGCCAATTATACTATAGTACACCTATCAGAGGAGCAGTACAGATATTGGCTTAACAACAAAAAATACAAAATTTCTGTTGCAATACTTACAGTGTTCTTTCACCAATTTTTTAGCCTTTTTACTTGGATAACTCTCGTTATGAACAGAGTTTCCCCCAAACAGAGGATTTATCCAAGCATATTCAGATTGGATGAGATGCAGTGCATTGATCGCAGCAGAGAGGCCATTTAGCCTTTCTTGCAGCACAAGTGACATGCGCTGGTGATCTTTCAGATCTACTTCAGTCCTCAAACGAGCTGAATACTGATATATGTAACTTGCTGCCCGTCTCCAGTTATGTCGGTGCATTTCAAATGCGTAAAGCAACTTATATGGGTTCGGCTTTGCCAAGATTTCAGAACGTTCTGCCTACAAGTTTCAGTATATTAGTCAGTCTGAAAATGCTACAAGAAAACATCAGATGACTAAGTTCATACCTTCCAAGCAAGCTCTTGCTCAATCTTCTCTGCTAAACCAACGAAGGGTAACTGACCATTACAAAGTACCTACAATAAATTATAGAAATCCTGAAATGAGTGTTTCAAGTATGGTATGTATATGGCACTTATTGTAACTGTAGCAAAAGGCATAGTTCCTAAATTAGGCCCTCAAAATCCTATTAAATAATGTTGGAAATGAAAAGGAAAATAATAATAGGAATATCAACAAGTTGGCAAAACCTTCATTGCCCCACGCTCATAGAGAACAATTATGAAACGCCTCAAGCAGATGTACTTGTTCTCCTCATCTGGATTTGAAAGTATTGCACAATATGCATCGTATAAGTGATCAAGGTCTAAAGTAAACTTGAAGACATTCGCCCAAAGCCGTCCTTTGATAGTAGTGTCTGATTCATTGATAACATTTGTCCCAGATGAATCATCTTTCTGACTAAGAGCTTCATCAACTTGTTCCAGAGCAGCAAGTGCAAACTGACAGGCACCTTCACTAATGTTATATTGTTCGAATATCTGCATTGCCCACTGGTAGTAATGAAGCTTCCAAGCAGCAGGTGAGGCACAATCATCTGGGACAAAAATTAGAAAAGATGAAAAATGTAATATCAATGTTTGATCAGAACATAAATCCGTTCATTTGTTCCTAGAGAATCATTGATTCTCCCTTAAAAAGAAATGAAAAGAAACCAACCAAAACCAAAATTGGGCAATCCTGCATCTTGAGACAAATCTTTCAAAGCTTTGGAAGCTCCTTGTCCAGATGAAGCTCTGAATATCAAGGTCAAAACAAATATTACACCACAAAATCCATGCGATGGAAACTTTGGAGCACTTTTCATCAGAAGCAAGAATAAAGAAAGATAATTAAGCCAGAAGAAATGCATAAAAGAAAACTTTACAGGAGATCCACCATACAGAATTGTGGAAATTAGATGAGATAAAAATAAATGAAAGGTGGATGGACAATATTGCAAGCATTATAATCTTTTGGGAAGGTGAGGAAATAATTTATGTATATCATTTCTTACATTTCCTGTGGTTCAACGAATCGTGAATTTCCCTAATGTTTTATATATCTACATGTTTTTGAAGGACTAGATTAACCACCACCTGATGTGAAAATATAAGAGTTAAAAGGCAACACGTTTGCTTTTGATTCCTAACATGAGTCAATTCAGATCTACACACACACACACATTTAAAAGAAAAGGTCAATCCAGGCACCGCTAAAGGTACACATCAAGGGAAGGAAATATAATATCAACAGCATTCTAGTGGCATAATGGATTATTAAGTACCTGAAAAAACAGCGAATGGCTTCACAAACTTTCTTCTCTTTCAACACTCCCTGGAACCCATACCTGGCTTGAGCAAGGAGGCAGCATCCTAGAAGATGATGAAGAATGCACCAATCACCATCATTATCTTGAATGCTTCTAGATACCTTCTCCCTCCGTGAATTAGCCTCCACAAATGTGAGCAGATACTTAAAGTTGGAAAATACAGAAAAAAGAAAAATCAGCTACATGATCTCAATTCTCAAATGTTACAGATAAGTATACAATGTTGGAAACAAAATGCACGTAAATAACCTCAACGGCACCATATTGACCATGCCTAAGGAGGATTAAAGCAATCTCAGATGAACGCCTTAGGAAAGAAGTAGATTCTTCCCCAGTTTTGCCCCAGATAATCCAGCTTGTAAAGCCTCTTGCTAAATTAACTATCTCTTGTGGATTTGGGAGACAATGCGAAGAAGGTTGGCTTGGGTCTCCAGAGGAAGTGTGAAATGTTAGTGAAAGTATAAAAGCCAATGTAAAATCACATTTCCCAAGTTTTTCATTCCACGATCTTCTGTCAGTTTTGTTATCTGATTGACAGAACAGAAACAGGATGATCATTTAGTTAATATAACATCAAAACAGCATCTTAATAAGACAAATAGATCCATAGTGTGTGAATTCATCAATAATGTAATGAAAACAAAGGTTGCAGCAGTATGAAAGTTAGGATCATAATATTCACAGGAAGGTTGTCCCGAACCTAAAGATAATGCTGATAGGGGATCTGTGTTGTCAACACTTGACTGGTTTTGGACTGAGGACTTGAGTTTGCTGGACAATGGTTGCAAAACTTTTATTCAACTGCTCAGATAATTCATTCACTTGGCACAATCAAAACTATGACAAGTTTGAACTTATTTAAATTATTCACAGAATCCTGACTTGGCAAGGCCTTCAGAATTTACTTGTAAATGTTATTAAGGACATCTTGTTCTTTCCATTCATGGTTCTTATTTTCCTTTGTTTCATATCATTTGACAATCCAAGATGCCCTCTAGGGTAATCTATTTTAGATTGTTTGATTGCTTGGACCATGTGGAAATGTCTAGTATTCTTAGTAATAGTAGGTTTCCACAAACTTCCAAGGAATTTGACAGTTCAAGATGCCCTCTAGGGTCATCTATTTTAGATTGTTTGGACCATGTGGAACTGTCTATGTATTCTTGGTAGAAGTAGGTTACCACAAAATTCTGAGGAATTGTTCTAAATGCCTTTCATGGACTATAGGATTCAGAGAGATCAAAACTTGCAGTGGACATTCACTGTGCTTGTGTTGACTTAGGGTGTTTTAAAAGAGGCGTACTGGAACTTTTTTCATTACCAATTTTTGTCCAAGCAATGATTTCTGGGATAGTTCGGTCTTTTTGGCTCCTCCATTGTTTACTGCTGTAGAGGAGATTGTTAGGACATCCAGTGAGATTGGCCAGCTATTATGATTAGTTTTTCCGCAGGAAGATCTATCATACTCCAATTAACATTTTTTTAACTTCTATTTCCTAACAAATCTTTTCTTTCTTAAACTAAAAGTAACTGCCTACTGATAGCCACTAAGCAGATTGCCCAAGATATGATTGCAATTTCGAGCAAACTATCACTAAAATAAAAGCAATGACCAGCTCAATTAACAGGAAATGCAGGATGGTATCCCTCTGCTATCCAGTGAACAGAACCTGGCTAGCTATATCCATTTAATAGCTAATGCAGCAGACTTGTCAATTTGCAATGCAGAACCAACCTTTTAAAACAAAGCAGAATGAAAAAAAGAAACTGCCAAGTGATGGCAACTCAACTGATGAGCATATAATTTCCAGTTTGGAACAAACTATCACTTAAAATAAAAGCAATACCAGCTCATTGATAAGAAAATACATGATGGTATCTCTCTAAACAGACTTACCAATTTGCAATGATGAGAGTTGGGAACTAAAATCTTCAATTGAAGGAGATTCAGAAGGTGTGGTGCTGAGGAAATGGATAATCAACCACTCAGAAACAATTTCTTGAATCATAGGAATGAATTCAAGTTGTATTCTGGATGTATCATCATGCAACATATTAATCTGCTTACAAAATGAAAGGAAACTCATTTATTCAAATTCAATAACGCATAGCAGAAGTCAGAAGCAATTTTATTTTTTTCGTTTTTTTTTTTTTGGATGGATAAGTAATTTTATTAAGAAAAATTGAAGAAACAATAGAAATAAGAGGATTAGGCAGCATCTCAAAAACATAATTAATGGTTGCATGCAAGGGAAAAAAAACATGAAAGCATAACTTATAAGATGCCAGAATCATCTACATTGCTTCATGATTATGCAAATTGTTGCAACTTTACTCTAAGGCAAATACCCTATATTATGACTTCATAGTAAACAATAATACTAAGCAAGAACCCAATACATTGTCTAGTTAAGATAACATGATTTTGAACCATGTATCATAATGTAACCTGATTAAATATAGGCAAATATTTACAGTTACCACATCTATTGCAGACAAGAAATAGCTGGGTTTAGACCTATTAACCAAATAAAAAAGAGCATTTTGGTCAACAGGGAGGATAAAGTCTTCCAGGTTAGATAAGAATCCTGAGGCCTCAAAAGTTAAGATTTTTTTTTTAAGTTTGCAGTTGATAATATAGGAAAGCTGAGATGCCCTCAAAGTTGAGACTTTTCCTAGATGACAGTGCTTAACAGATTAATAGGAAGAATCTATTGCAGATTATCAGGCAACCATAGAATAATGCATGACCCTAATATCTGGTGATGGGTCAACGTAGGGAGGTAGCTAGTAATCATGACTTCTGCATCATTCAGTCGCATGAGAAATGTGGATTAGCCTTCTCTCCAGTGGTAGTGAGCATTAAGTTGTCTAAAAGAGCATAGAAGATTAGAACTTCCTTCTGTCTCCACGAGAGGATGGCTTATTCTCCTAGTGATCATTCAGTTGCATGAGAAATGTGGAATAGCCTTTTCTCTATTGGTAGTGAGCATTAAGTTGTCTACACGAGTATAGAAAATTAGAGCTTCCCTCTGTCTCCACGAGAGGATGGCTTATCTGCTAGTGATCATTCAGTTGCATGAGAAATGTGGAATATCCTTTCTCTCTATTGGTAGTGTGCATTAAGTTGTCTAAAAGAGTATAGAAGATTAGAACCTCCTTCTGTCTCCACGAGAGGATGGCTTATTCTCCTAGTGATGTCTTGTTTAAATTATTTGCTAACAATTAAGCTTCTACTTCAACCTACAATAATTCGAAAGGGGATGTTGTAGGCCACAACCCTAAAATGCAGGATGAAAGCAGGGTAATTTATACGTTTAGCAGATTGATGAATTAGGATCCTGTGTATAGGTACAAAGCATAGGTGCATTGTTGTAACTCTGGCCAGTATAGTAAAAGCTGAAAGTCGTTTAATAAACAAAAGCAGGCTGAAGATATATGGTAGTCACTTGAATGAATAAAAGAATTTCATTTAAAATAAAAACTAAAAGGCAAGGGAGAAAAAAAACTGACCTGTCCACTGATTTTCAGAAGATAGCTTACAAACAGAAAGACGTCCAATGCAGACTCAAAGATAAACTTAGCAATTTGAGAAGTAGCCTGGACCAAAATAGAAGTATTGATATCAAATGACATTTCAGCATTTAGTTTTTGTATGATCCTCCGGGGTACAAGAAATTGTAGATAGCTTTCAATGACATTCAAAACTTTGCTCCACGATGTAGCTTTTTTGGATAATGTATGCAGAGATAATAGCATGTCAATAGAGAACTTCCTCAAACTTTTGCGATCTGCCAGCTCCTTTTCCCAAGCAAAATCACCTCCAAGATCTGATATGTGATCTGATGATACTGATGAACTGTATCCAGTTTCCAGAATCTTCAGCAAGCGTGGAACAATTTCCTCTGATGAAACAATGGGTGTGCTAATGAGTGATTCATAAAATACAGCAGATGCTGGTTTCCCAAGGTGTTGGCTCATACTGATAATGCATCTCAGAACTTCTAATAGAATCCCACGTTCAGACTCGTCATTGGATAAATCCAATCCGAAGCTTGCAAGATCGACAAGTTCATCAGAAGAACCTAGCCAAGTGAGAAAGAGAACATACAGGTTAGAAACAGTAAAAGGAACATAAATATGAAAAAATGCAACAACCAAGCCTCAAACCCAAAGAAGTAGAGGTTGGTTATATAGAACCTTTTTCACCATCCCATGAGATCATATATACCAAATCTGCCTCAATATTGAGATACTTTAAATCCTTCTATACCACTCCATCCAACATAAATATGAACACAAGAGACATATATTTAATGGCACATCACCTAAGAGAGTCAAACGTACCATCGATAATCATCTCGATGTTTTCCAAATCACGAAATAGAGACACTGAATTCTTTCTGACTAAACAAACAGCACCTGCAGAGGACTGAACTAACAAACCACATGGTGAATTGTTCTTGCACCAGTAATGGAAATAGCGGGCGCAGAAATTTTTCCAGTGGCAAAATACTGACATTGGACTTTCACTGACACCCTGCAAAAAAGTACATGAAATATCAGTCTGTTACAGTCTTTGAACTCCCTTCTATTCTCTGTGTGCAAAGAAAAAGGTTAAGTAATAACATACACAGACACACACAAACAAAGTTTGGAAATAATTGAATCTGTGATTAAGGGAAGAATTGAAGAAGTGCCTGATTTTCAATCACTGATCGAACTTCCTTTTTGAGCCCATCAACAGTTAAGGACTGGAATTCCATATCAGTCCAGTGCCTGTGGTAATCCAGCAAAGTTGAACGAAGCACGTCATTGTGATGAACACCAGGGAGAAGCAATCTACGTATAAAGATAGAAGATACAAACGGTACAATGTTTTCCTGTAAAAATTTAAATTGAGCAAATGTAAGCAACATATCTTTCATGTGTACACCACATATCACACAGAAAAGCAGATGAAATGGGAAAAAACAAGAAGAAGAATTTGAAGCTCAGCTACTGCATGGAAGTGAATATGGCACTGAGCTAAAGCCAGACAAAATATTGTATTAGATACAAATGTAAGCTCAAATAAAAATGGTGTTCCTATACATCCAGTGCCTTTTTACATGACCATATAACTCTGTTCCGTCTCTCTTGAGCTTTTGACAGCCCCCAGAGCCACAGAAGGGGGGATAGACGTTGGGCATCCACCTACTTGAAACCACGAGGACAAATAGAGCAATATTCATATTCCAATCTCATCAGTAGTCAGTTTAAACTTGATCATGCATTTGATTATAATTTCTGGCATTTTTTGATCATCGATATGGAAACTGTACACAAAAACTAAGAATGGAATGTTGTATTGTTTGTAATGGGGGAAAACTAGAAAAGGCACTCAAATAGGACCCAACAACGCATTAGAACTCTTTCCCTTTTGTGTGTATGGGTTTTGTTGTAGGGGGAGCTACTAGGTAGCATTTCAATCCTGGTATGTCAAGCCAGGAAAGCCATGGGAAGCGAGGAGCAGATAAGACTAAATACAGCAATGGGACAAAAAAAAAAACAACTCCATCAAAGGGCTACCTAGTTTTATTCCAATTGAAGTGGGACTTGGGGATTGAGGTTTTGGAGATAGTAATGACTTCAGCAGTACAGATTCATCACAATAGTCTAAAATTCAAAAGGCATGCTAAATGGCAAGGTAACAACACCTTCATAGATGAAAATAATGAATACGTAATCCAAAGAAGATCATCTGAAGAAAGTTCGGAACTTTGAAATAGCTGCTCAGCAACAAATTCTTCCTGCAAAGTATAGCAGCGGGCATCTTCCCTGACAATAAGTTGAGAAACTAAGCTTCAATAAGATTCTAGAAGACATGAGTTCAGTGCCACATACATGGGGTTTGGATAGCTGGATCAATGTATTAATCAGGCATTTACAAAAATAACAAACACAACAAGAGCTCATGCTATAATTGCAAGAATCATGTAAATAAAGTATGACCCTTGGAATAAAAAAACCAGGTTAAATAACTTGATTCAATCATTACAATCAAGAACTTTAAATAGCCAGACCAACTTCAAAAAGAGAACGGAAAAGGTGCTATAAAAGAAAAGGGAAATGAAAAATAACTGGCAGGGACTCTTAACAGATGAGCTTTAAAAAACAACTTCTAGGTTCCAAATGAACACATTAATGCCAAAATCTAAAAAGTGAACTAAACTTACGTATCAATATGAAACAATTTATGAGATAGCAATCCGTTGTCTTTTAATATCCATATCTTGTCTGAAGTGAGTTTGACATCGATGCATTCCCCCTGATAAAATCAAGCAAATAGCAATAAATAAATCTTACCTAAGAAAACTACAGTAGACAAACAATGATCCGGGAAAATATTGTTTACCTCCTCAAGAGAAATATCTTGCATTGAAGACTCTACTGACAAAGCAGTCTTGTCCCCCAAAGTACAGTGAAGGCGATAGACATGAATCATCTCCCTCCTAATGTCCTTTTGTAGTTTGACCCGACAAATAATCAGCGTTACCACAATTGATTAAACAAAAAGTAAACAAACAAACAACTTTGCAATCTGTCACTAGATGCTCTACTAATATTACTTTTGTTCCGGGGAAGTTAAAATAACACACAACACAATACCACAATTCAACATAGAGACATTAGTGATGAAATTGACTCATAACTCATTAGGCACTTTCAAATTGCAAAAGCATTAAGCATTCCAATCACACTTCTCCAATTGACCACAACTAAGCCCATGGATTCTATGAGTGTTATCTCCTCAATGCCACTTTTCTTTTGTATGATAAATCCTAGACGCCAGCCACACTAAAGCTCTTTTATCCCATTCAAACTACTAATACCATCTTCTCTATCCTTGTGTCATTAAAGTTGCCACCATATGTTTATTTGAAGTTCTGCTTAACCCAAAACTCATTTACAGGGTGTTCATCACAACAAAAAATTTCAACTTGCCCTGACACTAGTTCATCGATCAGAATAATGTCATCATTAAACAGCACGCATCAAGGGATATCACCTTAAATTCAATTAGTTTTACAAGACCGAAGCAAAACAATAAAGGAACTTCCATTAGTACTACCAGTTCTTATTTATCCTTCATGTGTGTCTTATTGAATTTGTAGAGAATCTCCCTTCTTCTCTAACACCCACTGAAGAACTTCCATCAACACTCCATCAAAAGCCTTATCTAGTTTGATTAAAACCATCCACAGTCTCTTCTCTTCTTTCTGCATTTCTCGATGGAACTCCTTATAAGAAAGATGGTCAGGATAGTCCATTTCTAGTAAAACCAAATGGTATTTCAGATATCATTGTGTCATATGTTAATTTGCAGCCTGACGCTCTCTTGTAAAGCTTCCAAATGATAGGTCTAATGCCTCAATAGTTCGTTCAACTTTAGATATCACCCTTGTTTTCATAAAATGGAGCAAGGAAGCTCCTGCAATTATGATTCATCATCTCTGTACTTCATATCTTTGTGAAGAGTTTGGTTTAGTCAACTGTAACACCTCATCTCACTAATAATTTAATATCTTGGAAAAGTGCACTCAAAGAACTCGATCGTTAGGTCATCATATCAATAAGTGGGTCACTGGTAGGAAAAACATTTAGTTTTGTAAATGTTTTTACCCATAATATCTCAAAAAGGAAAGAGGAAAGCACAAATTTGTTACAATTTAAATGGTTTAAGCAAGTATGCTAAGAATAGAAATTTGGTTAATTTATTTTTATTCCCATAAAAAAATGTGCAATAAACTTCAGTGTCTACACTTTTCAAACCACAATAATGTTTTTTTTTTTTTCAGTACAGGAAACAGCTAATTTAAAAAGAAAAGGGAAATGAATAGCCTTTTGCTCCATGAATACTGACAGGATCATTGACAAAGAGAAAATGAGACACCATAAATTACCCACTCCAACCTTTACCCAAGCATATAATTATTAGTCTCATACTCGGTTTAGAGAAAAATACCAAATTATGCCTACACAAGACAGCTAATGGAGTTATGCTGGCATCTTCCTTAGCTTCACCGACCCACAATCTGGCAAATGTCACTCCTGAGTAAAGAAATATAGAAGGAAACATGAAAAGGTGTGAATGATGTTATGCTAGAGCCAACAAAAGGGGGAAAAGTCATAGGAGTTGCCTTCTGAATTCGGAATGCCCAATGCATGACTTAAAATCTTGCTGCGGAAGGACAAGTTCCATACTCGTAACATCCCATCAGAATGAAGCACAAACAAAAGTTTTAGCCCATGTACCTCTGATATTACCAAATCCTGCACAGCTCCAACCATCCTACCCCTGCATGGGATTTAGCCCTTTTAAATTTTATCAAAATACAAGAGACACAAAAAAAAAGACAACAATACAAGTATAAATATTTCCAGGTACATAACCGGTATGGATGTGACCAAAAAAGTTGTTATTATAATTTATAGTGTGGAAGAAATTAACTTCAGAATTAATAAAAAAGATGATGACTTGATGTTGCTTGTGTTATGATCAAAGATTGTTTTCTTCCTTTTTTGTTGAAAAAAAAAAGAATCATTAAGAAAAGAAATTGTTTTGGTTGAGTAATAAAATTGCAAGTGCATAAAGCATGCAAACTCGTACATGATCAGTGCATGGAGATAACAAGATGGAGGAGTAAAAACTTTTCCTATCTGTTTACAATGTCAAGAAATTTTAACAGAGATTCAAGAAAAACTTGCTTTGCAGGAGAAATGAAGCATGATAACAAGCTGATCAAAACAATCAACTCAACCTCACAATATACCAGCTACACTTTACTAATAATGTCGCTACCCCGTAACCCGGATATGGTCCAACCAAAGAGAGTATTAGAAAGAAAACCTACCCTTCAGTATTTTCGTGAAGGTTTTTTTTTTCTTTGGCAAGACCCAACCTTGCACCTACCTCGTTAACAACAAGCTTACAATCAGAACAAAAAATGGAATTTGGAACGCTCTTATAAATTATATCTTCTAATTGGGCCCCAAATGCATCTCCTTTCCTTTTGATCAACTCAATTCAAAAGGCAAAGGCACCCTCTCGGGATTTGACAACATTACATGACAAGATTGAAACTATCAGCTCGGTAAAGGTAATGATGTCACATAAGGCCCAGCTACAGATACTCGCTTCTTTTTCAAAATAATGAGTCAAGGATACATTATTCTATAGCTAGGAACAAGTGGCATATGCATTTCAATCTTTGAGGTGAGTCTTGGTCCATACCAAACAGTGAGAAGGATCTATTATTGCTAGAACATGCAAGTATAGTATGAGGAAGGACATTTCATGGAGAGAAATGTTAGTACCTTGACATGAAACCCCACAAACGACCGATCCCTGAATCATCCCGCAACTCATTCACAAAACCTAACAAAAAAAAATAAGGAACCATCCACGTGTGCAACAAAATAAAAGAAAAGGGCATAAAATCTTGCAAGAAAAAGTGACTTTCGGTTACCAGGGGTACTATGGTGAAGCAATCCAAGTTGAAAATAAGCAACAGATCCATCAATTCTACCTACTGCAAGACATCCAGCGGTGGCTGCTACACTAGTTATTGCCGCAGGCTCGGAATTACTGGAATCACGATCATTCAAACTAAACTGGGTAACCTCATCCCTTGGTAAAACAGGCAAGGAAGAATAAGCAGTAATGTTTCGGAGTTTGATAAGATAAGCGACTCCCGAAATTGTCAATGCATAGAGCAAGTATGGATTTGTAGTAGAGAAAGCAGGCATCTGCATTCACAACACAGTCAATACCTCAAAAAACAATAGAAGAAAACAGACAGACATAAAATGGGGCAAAAAAAATGTCATGCAGCTGAAATTAACTACACCAATACCTGGCTCTGATTCTGGCAAACATAAGCGAAAGGGCAAAGGGCATGGGGAAAGGTAATTCGCAACCCGGTTGTCCCGGGGAAGTCTTTAGTAGCAGAGAGTTGAAGTAACTCGAGAGTTTTAGGCTGGGACTTATGAATCCTCCTATTAATTGCAATTCCAATTAATGCAGGTCAAATGTTTGAACAAATGCCATAAAAGAAAAAAGTGAAAGAGAGAATGAAATTAAATGTACCAAATGAAAGAGAGAGGAGGATCGCCAGTGATGGAGGAGGAGCAATAATCTTCAGTGAGAGAAGTTGTAATAGCAATGGAAGCAGCAGTAGCAGAAGAAGTGGTTGATAAATCAGCGTCGCCGACGTCGGGGACAGATATGTCGATGAATTTGATGGAATCAGTGCCGATAATGGGAACCTCCATCCCCACCCTGGCACTCATAATTTACTTCTTCTTCTTTCTATCAAGCTGTCACTGCTAGTGATTGATTTGAGAGGACGGAAAAAATGGTGAAGACTGGTTAAAACCCTAGCACTGGACTCCTAGTGCAGCACAAGAGAGAGATGGGTTTTACGATTTCTTTCTTTTGTCCCCGCTTCCCCCTCTTGTTTTCGTGTTTTTCGTTTTCCTTTTTGCTAGCGCGGTGTCCGACTCCACTTACGTGAGCGGTGGTTTGATATCGTTTTTTTATTTTCTGTTTTCAAAGATTTTAAAATAAGATATAAAATCGTTTTTGGTTTTCAAAAAAATATGACAGCAAATTTGTGTGTATTTAGGAGTTTAGTACATTTTAAAAGTATATTATACTTTAAAAAAATTAAATTAATGATTTTATTAATATTTTTTTATAATTTTAATGTGCTTGTGTCAAAAATAAAAATATTATTATATATTTTTAAATAAAATATATTTTTAAAAAGTATGTGAAGCACTGAGGATTGAACCAGGAGGGGTCAAGGTGCCCTGGGTTTAAGCCACAACTTGGTCTAGGGTGCTGGAACCTCAGGGGCCAAGTTCAGGGCACAAAACCTTTGGATCAAGTCTAGTGGTTTAGTTTGGACAAAATTCAAGGTACTTGGGGCATGGGCCATGAGGACTGCTGGAAGTTCCACGACTCAAGCTAAGATCAAATCTAAGGTACTTAAGGTTTGGTCAAATATGAGGTTCAGAGTTCGAGTTAGGACCAAATTTGAAACGCTTGAGGTTCAAATTTGAAATACCTTAAGTTTGAGTCTGAGGTATTCAAGTTTAGACTTGGCCAAGGCACTTAGAGCACCGGGCAAGAGGAAATTGGGCTAGGATTGAGTCCATGACTCCCAAGATCGAAATTGGGCACCCCAAGTTCAAGTATATGTGATCAATATTTTGTAATACTAAGAATAAAAATAAATTAAAATGAATGCTCCAAAAAATAACATAATAAAAAAATTATTTTACAAATCAAAATCTTGATATAATAACATATTGTAAGAATTTTTTCCACATTAATAAATTTACATGACTAAAATATATTGTACATTAACTAAAAACTAATTTGGCTAGGTGATTTATTGTTTCTTCTATTGTAGTTTTACAGTTTGTTTGTTTGTTTTTTCAATCCTTTGACTGTTTTTTTCCCTTTAGTTTTTCAATTTTCAATTAAGTCCTTTCTTAGTTAATGAGATTAATATTTGAGATTGGTTTTTTATTTAATGATCTTAGTATGAGATTCTCGCGGTTGTGAAATAAATATTAACTTTGGATCGACACTCAAGTTTATTAAAAATAGTTTGATTTTTTTTTATTACTTATTAAATTGGAAATGAAGGGATTGGAATTGAAAGTGAGGAAAAAACAAAGTGCTCTCTTTACCATAAAGAAATAATGTGTGTGAAACAAATGGAAGGGGAGAAGAAAAAGAAGAAAACATGGTTGTCGAAGCTAAGTCGAACCTTCATAGTCGACACATGTCATCTTGGTAGAATAGTGTCGCGATGAATCCACAAACACCAAAAAATATTGTTTTTGGAGGCTGCATGAGTATGCACACGTCACTTAAACCATGATGATACCTCTCGTACACTGGCACATGTATTGAACACACTAGAACTTTCCCCTTTTTTTTATGCAATTAAGTACTCAAATCTATAATATCTTTTGAATTAAGCTTTGCATTGCATTCCACATAATCCAAACCTTTTTTTGTTTTTAATCTGGCACTTGATTTTCTTATAATTCTTCAGTTTAGTCCCCAATATTATCCCACTCGAGAGAGAATAAGAAAAGGAAAAGAGATAACTCGATAACTTGGTTGGAGCATTGTGGTCATCTTCATGACCCAGGTTGACCAATGTTGCTCCGATTTGTCATCATCATTAAAAAAAAATATCAAGTTATTTTTTTTTTTGTCAAAATCCATTTTCATCGGACATCAAGGTTTTCTTTATACTTATCAAATTAATTGGGTCATGACATAACAACTCTCGCCCATTTTAATTTAATGTTATTTTTAGATCTGGAATTTGGTTGAGAAGTTTCAACATTAACTCATTTAGCTAGGTTTAATAATAGTATTAAAGAGTTATTCATGACCTACCCTTTTTTCTAGTTTAATAAAATAACACACTTTATTATTTTAATAAAAAAAAAGTTCAGAAATCATCACTTGATAGTTTTTTTAGTTGATTTGAGTTTCGATTGATTCAATTTAGTATGCTATGTCTCTATACATGTGATTAAAACAAAGCTCGCAAGAATATTACTAACACCTCGAATTCGTACTTGCAACGGAGCATGGATAACGATTACTCAAGCTCAATTTTTTATATATTTTTTTCTTTTTTTATTGTAAAAAAATTGCTTAGTAGTTAGTTCTACAACGGAGCGTGAGGCAATTGGCTAGTTGTTTCTACTTATCCATACTTTTCTAGCTACGAGATACTTGTTAATTATTAAAAGATTTATCATGTTAGCTCATACGCTTGATTTTCATGTGATTTTCATCTATTTTTACTTTTAGTTTTATGCTAGTTTATCTTGAATATTTTTATTTTTTATAGTTTTTATTTGTTTATTTTTATATACATATAGGAAGAAATAAATTAATGGAAGCCAATTAAATAAGAAAGTTTACCTTAAAGAGGTTGTGTACATGTTTTGGGAAAGAAAAGAAGGAAGAAAGTGAAATTTTCTATTGTGATAATAAAAAACTTTCATACTATAAATTTTAGGAATATATCTCGGTAAATCAATAACAACTTTCTTTATAGATACCCAAATTACACGATCTTGGTATGAAAAGAAAGCTAAGAGGAATCACTACAAATTTGATATTTATGACCTTCCCAAAACAAATCATCCTAACAATAGAAATATGGTTTGAAGTTAGGGGTCAGAATTTACTAATTTCTTAAGAAGAATCGATAAACAAATAAAAAGAGATATTAGAACAAAGAAAAAGAAAAAGATTAATGGAAGAGACCATACTAAAACTGATAAAAGAAAAAGGTTTTTTTACCATTGAAACCATAGAAAAAGAGGAAGAAAGAATCATAAAAAACTAGATGTTGTCATAAAGTGCTTCATCAACACAATCTAAGCAATAGTGTTTTATTATTCTCCTTGATTTTTTTTATGTATTCCAATAAAAACATGATTTATTTCATATTTATTATGAACTAATTTTTTTCTTTCAAGCTTTGATATAGTCTAATTTTGATTGCACAATTTAAATTTTAAATTATTGTTTTTTCAATGTTTTCATGCTGAATGTTTATCCTTGATTTTATTATTTATAATTTTATAGCTTATTGTTGTTTGATTTATTGAATTATAATGAGAGATTGAGAGGTAATGAAGCTATAAAAATTTAACACCTGTTATAATTTAATTTTAATCCATTTGCTTTTAATTTAATTTTAAGGCGTTAAAATTTAAAATTAAAAAATCAGGGCTTGAATGCAAAATTTCAAAACTTCAAGGCCCAAATTGAAAATGGTCGTTCCCAGACCAAAACGATGAAGGGAAAGAAGGGACCAAACGATGCCGTTTCCACATGCACTGTTCTTCTTCTTCCTCTGGAGCTGAAATTTCGCCTGCAAAGAAGGGAAAGAAGGGAGAAATGAGGGTGTCCCCACCCTACCAGAAAACACACCCAAGCTTACTCCGTGTTCCCGGTTTTCTTTCGTCCCACACGACTCCATTAAAACGCCGAGGAAACCGCCACCAACAATCCGGCATGGGTGGGACTGTTGGTGCCCCAATACGACTGAAACACAATGTCCCCGGCCTTATCATGGTCCCGGGGAGATAAACAGCAGGCAACCCTATAAAAGGTAGAGGAAAGAACGAAAAAGGGAGGAAAAAAAAGACGAAACGAAAATAAAAAAAAAACAGGGGACCTTCTGGGTTCCCTTTCAGAATACTAACAAAGGATTCCCCAGGGTCTTTTAAACAAAAAATCACTGAACCTACAGACGGAGAAAAAAAAGAAGACAGGGAGACTAAGAGAGAACAGGGGACAAAAAAAACTGAGAAAAAAAAATAGAGAAGAGACGGAACCAGAGAGGGAGAGAGAGAGAAAACAAGACAAACAAAGGAGACGAGAGAGACAGAACGTGAAAAGGAGAAACAGGGAGAACAGGAAGAGAAAGAAGGACGAGCTTCGCCCAGCCACTGCAGTCTCCTGCAACGTCGCTTCAAAGCCAGGTAAGTCTTCTTCCTTCCCCCGCTCAATATTAATTCACCTAGGACTGTTCACTTTGAATTTTAATTAACCCGCTCCCCCCGGGCACGCATGCTTCTGTCTGCAGCCGAGTTACTGGCATTGTGCCAGTAACTGGCATGGGCCGCTGGGTCTAGCCCAGCCCGTATGGCCGACCTGGGTCCAGCCCAATAAAAAAAGAGAGAGAGAGTGGGCTGGGTATGGGCCTCGGGCCAGCCCAACCAAATTACTTTTGGCTAAGGGTGTGTTTGGCAAAACATACCCTTGTGCCTTTCTCATATATATTTTTTTGTGTTGATATTTAACCAAATGAGCTTCTTTTGAATATCAAAAATTTCTAAAAATATTTGAGGATCTTCGTTAATTTATTTATGATCTCCTCGCGTGTTGTTTTATTTTTTCTTTGCGTATTGTTTTTCTATGTTGCATGTTCAATCTTCGGACCATTATTGTTAATTGCGAACATGTTATTCAATGCATTTTTTTTTCCTTCTTGTCCAAAAAGAGTAAATAAAAAAGGATAAACAAAAATAGAGGCATAATTTTTTTTTTCTTCAATTAAAAATCCAAATCTTGCAAACTTATTCATTGGCATCACAGCTAAGAATACCGCACTTTTTGAGTTTGTGTAATATTTACCAACGTCAAAGTTATAAATGTTTGTAGGTAAATGTTCATTAACACCAGAGTCATGAACATTACAGGAAGAACAAAAAAAAAAGAGAAAAACAAACTTTTAACAATTTAAGACAAAACCAATAATGTAGTCTGACTCAGGTAAGACGC
>Ga0307515_10006846_pt1 | contig 22681 bp, 25 predicted proteins | sample 17_EM_MG_FD_194513 | JGI IMG/M metagenome (GOLD analysis project Ga0307515, IMG submission 194513) | Populus trichocarpa ectomycorrhiza microbial communities from riparian zone in the Pacific Northwest, United States - 17_EM | ecosystem: Host-associated > Plants > Roots > Unclassified | place...
CGCGTACCCAATGAACCCATTCCGACGTATGGTCACAGTTGGCCACAACGCCAGAGCGTTCGTTTAAAATAGGAGACCGACAGAGCAAGAAGAAACGGTGAAACAGCGATCGGAGGGCGATATGCAATGCGACGCGTGGTACTGAGGCCGGGCGCGGAGTAATCCGCCACCGGGGTGTCTCTGACGGCTCTGACGGAGCGCGTCCACTCTGACGGAGCCATTCCGCCCGGACGGAAATATTTTTTGCTGATGTAGTTGAACAGAAAACTTCTTTTCAGCTCACAATAATTACTCTGGCCATTGAAATAGTACCAACTTACAGAGACTTGGAGAGATATACTAGTGGGCTCAGGACCTGTAGAGTGGAAATACTGTAGAAGTTGGAGTTGAGTGTATACAGGGTGGTGGAAAAATCCATATCTTATCTCCACTGCTTACATTGGTAAAGAAAGTCACCATGGGCATGGTGGTGCGCAGAATTACAGTGATAACAGAGCTGGACTGGGTGATTGGGACTGCATATATTAAGGAAACCCTGGGGTAGATAGGTACACCAAGAAAAATAACATTACATGATGTATAACTTATAGAGAAGCAGTTTCTAGAATCATAATCCATACATCAGCATAATGTGAATCTGTCCGGAAGCAATACACAATCCTCGCAGACACTATAGGCAACCTCACCAGTACTTCATAATGCTTCTAGATGCTCCTAGACCCCCATGGAGCTATGCAATGTGCTCTGAAAGTCTGCACGAGTATTCTCAGATGCTCCAGAAAGCAGCTGCAGTTATGGAGGTGCATTTAGGATGCTACGAGATTTGACATACACAATAGTCAAATTTTGTTGCACCTGAGACCTGCATGGATCTGCGGGAGACTTCAAGAGCATCTGGGACAGCAACACCGCCCTGTGGGAGACTTCGATTGTAATGTGGGAGACTTGGTGCCAAAATCTCACAGGAGTGGTTCTTACATAACCACAAGGTATGTCATCATATCATAGTCGTCTTTGTTACAGTCCCAAGATTCGCTTCATCAAAATTTGGCAAGCATTAGTAATGTCTCTGTATATATATAAATATGGCCAATCTGGCCGCAGTTAATAGTTGAGCATAATCAGAGGAGGACCTGGACATGCCCATTGAGAGAACTTAGAGATGCACCACATTGAAGGCTGTTGTGGTGACACGATGGAGCTAGAAGGCAGAGAGCCCAACAACCAGACTCCTCCGCACCTTGCGCGACATCCACACGGAATTCATGAGGAAGAGCAGTTTTGTTTCAAGGAGCATAGGAATCTGATGACATGAGATGCTACTACCCGGCATTGAGGAACCACAGAATTGTTTTGCTGCATGAAATCTCACGGACAGAGTGAGTGAGACCGAAAGATGGGAGAGATAGAGTGTGTATTTTGATTGTAAGAGAGGATAAGATGGAAATGAGATGATGTCTATCAACTCCGGGGTCTGCCAAATATATACTCCCTGTCTCTCTGTCTACCTCTGTTCCCCCTGAATCTCAGTACACCAGTCATCACTCCATACATATGTACTTGGAGTCTGCGATTGAACCATTGTGGGGATACCCTGGGAGGCCATGAGCGTGCAAACTTGCAGGCAGTAATTGTGCGAGTAGAGAGATTGACTTGTCGGCTGTGATTGAGAGAAATTGGAGATCCACTTGGAGCAGTAATTGAGCGAGATTAGAGATACAATTGCAGGTTGTGATCCAGCCAGTTTGGAGATGCACTTGGAGGCCATGATCGAGCGAGATTGGAGGAGAAATGGGAGGTGGTCAACCTGGACGCGGTCAATCTGGAGGGGGTAGTTCAGGACGGAGGCGCAATGGGTGCTGGGATTCTATTCATTGGTTAACTTGTAATTGTGGAAATGTAGACAATTGAGTAGAAACAATTGCGCTAGGAGTGGACAGACTGGCTGGGAGCAGGAGACAGTCGATCATGGGATGATGCAGTACGTGGTGTATGCAGTACTCAGTGTATGCTGTTCTCGGTGTATCATGTACTGAGTGTTGACTATTGATCATGGCATGGAGAGATTGAGAGCTATGACTTAACTTTGTTTTCTTAGGTGATCATAGAATTGAGGACAAGAAAGAGAAAGATGAGAGGAGATGGGCGAAATCATGATAAGAAAATGGGACTTAAGAGAATTTCGTGAGTGAGTCAAGCAATTATCCCCAATGAAGTGAGTAATGTTCCTGATCCGGCGTGTAATAACACCGATACGAGGACTTCCAAACCCAATTAGGTAACTCGTACGCCTGGATTGTCTAATGCGCTCGGATCCTCCACATTGTTCTCATCGTCATCACCCATCTCTCTCTTCCACATGCCCAACTCTACCATTATCCTAGAACAAAAAGTTCAATCATCCCTCTCTATCTCTCCATGTCATGATCATGAGTTGACACCCAGTAGAGCATACACTGAGTACAGCATACACCATGTACAGCATCTGGGCAAGATTGTTTGTCATTGATTCATTTTCATGATGACATGTTGGCCCATGGGTGTAGCTTCAGCGTCCGGCATGCCTCCATATATGATCGACTGCCATCAGGCTGCTCGCCATGAGTGCTAACAGGGAAGGTCATCTTGTCACATTTAGACTGTTGCGAGTCAACTAAGTGATGAATACAACCTCAGCACCCGGCGCATCTTCCATTGTGTGCGTCCAACCAGCAATCCAAACTCGCATGATTGCGGCTTCAAAACTTGCTCGAACACATCGTCCATCAGCAACACACCTAGTTTCCGTCTGAAACACACGGGGGTTCCGGATGGGTCTGACTGCTCTTGCTGAAGCTCGTACCCTCTGACGGAGAATTTCATGCTTCCCGTCACCCAGGCGACGGGTCATGTTGCATACTTACCTCCATTACTTTGCAACTGGTATCCACACCATCAGAACATCACGTGTGTTACACTCTTCGCACGGGCTGCAGTTATACTGTAGCCATTTACACAACGCCTGGCGATATTTATTCCTTTCTTTGGCCAATCGCAACATTTTACCTCTTCGCTATAGATATATATTGGATGACACACTTGCCCCACATCTGTTTAGCTTTGAGACTTTGCTTCGGATACATCACTTGCCATTGCATTTGCTTCGCCATTATCATATTTTACAGGTCTGAAATATTGAGTCCAATTGTCACACTCTTTTGTACTATGCCCTCAGTCCTCCACAGACTGCGTTGATCCATCATCGGCTTGTGATGCTTATTGCTCCTCATCGGCATCCACATCGTCGCCACCCTCGCGCTCATACCCGTCAACATCACCTAGTATACCCTCAGTCTTCCAGATTGTGCGTTGATCCATCATCAGCTTGCGATGCTTAGTCCTCCTCATCCGCGTCTGCATCCTCGCCATCCTCGCACTCATACCCATCGACATCACCTACTATACCCTCAGTCCTCCACATTCTTCATTGATCCATCATTGGCTTGCGATGCTGCATCCTCCGCATCCGCATCCGCCTCGTCGCCATCCTCGCCCTCATACCCCTCAACATCACTGGTTCCCAGGTCAAACCTCTCGAGTTCAGTCTCTGCCCGTCGTCGCCGGCTGGTGGTGGGGATGTCACGGCACACGTCGGTTTCATTTCTTTGATCTTCGTAATCCCCGCTGACCTCTGGCATCCTGAATTGAAGTTCGTCATCGGTACAATTGCTGTCTATCGTGATGTGTGGGTCAGTGCTTCCGATCTCAGGCTCCTCAAGTGCCACTTCGGAGGGCAAATAATCAAGAAGAATAGCATTGTCAACACGTGCTGCTTCCACGCTGATCACCATGGCAGGTGTTGGGTTCTCTTCCTGCTGCATCCGACGATTGACTGTGGCAAGAGTGTTGTTATACACCCTGTGTTGGTAGCTCTCCGGTAGTGTATTCCAGGTATTCATCAAGAATGTATATTTGTCTGCAACGCCAGGAAAGGTTAACAACTTGGGCACTGCAGCAGGATGCGTTCTTACCACCATCATTCTTGGAATTGAAGTAGTTCAAGCGATCAGGTCTGGCTGCATGCAGCTTTGACTTGGAAGCCTTCGGATGAACCCCTTTGTTCTTTTGCCACTGCAGGAGAGCATGGTGCAACGCGGTGCAGGTGAACATGATCAGTGGTGAGGGTATATGACCATCCTTGTCGTCAACCATGGAATTATGAAATCCATCAGCACACTTACCGCTGATATTGGCCCGATGATAACATTTGATGATGATAGACCGCAGGATTGCTTCCGCCAGGAAGAAAAGTGGACGCTAGGCATTTGTTAGCAGCTTTTGACACTCTCTGCATTCGATTTGGACCCCGTTCACCACCTTCCTCACGCTCTGCTACAGGAAAGAGATACTTATTGTCTGCAAGAACGGAATCAACAAATTGCAAACGCTCTGCGTCCGATTCAAAGCAGGGGAGAGCACATAGCTCTGCTCTATTGTCCTTTGGCAATTGAATAAAATGGAATTTAACCATATCAACTTGTGCGTGAACCTTGTACTGGTTTGAGTGTGTAATATCCAACGTGGGCCGTTGTTTCAGCATACCTCTTTCATGATCTCCTTTGTGCTTGCCACAAATGCTATGGACCAAATGTTGTTTTGCTGCATTGCTGTGTTCCAGTACGTCTCTATTATATGCCCATGTGTGGCTTCAGCTAATGCGTTCGCAACCCGTCGCGTTGCATAACTTACCGTCTCCAAGTCGCTTGCACCCATAAACGGCTGTCTGTTCCACATGAAGAGCGCCAGGAGCCCACCTGTTGCAAATTCAAGATGCGTCATGGTGGAGTGACCAAAGCGATGGATGCTGCCACTGCCGGAGACCACTGATCGAGGTGTAGACACTGTCTGTGTCTGCAATTGTCACTGCCTCTGTCTCTGATTCATTTCTGTAGCTAGCGTTCGCAGTGGATTTGTAATGATCGCACTGTCTTCTGGATTAGTGATGGGGGTAGACAGGTTTCCAAGACCGCTGAGAGGAGTGGGAGTGCTAGCAATGCTGGATGTTGGGATGGATACAACCCAAGAGCGTTGAGTCTATCTGTATGGTTCCGCCTGGTGCTAGTGTGTTACGACTGCATGTACCCGGCATGGCGGTTGGAGTAATTAATGCCTGCTGCTCCGGAGCGGACGGGGTGGACATCCCAGGCTGAGTGATATCTGCAACGCGAGAATTGTGCAGTGATGATGAGGCGGTGGAATTCTGACCTTGGATCGTAGAGGCTACGGAACTCCCAACTTGTGAGGAATCCCTCTTGCCAGCCGGTACGGAAACGCATCTCTTACCAGGGGGAAGTTGAGAAATCCCTGTAGGCCCTCGCTTTTATTGATTCTGACGATTAGCAAGACTTTGAAGATTGTGTACAACCGGAGACGCGAAAAGGTGATGGCTTGGGGAAGGCCTCATCCCATATGGATGTTTAAAGCTATGACTGTAGGGATAATTTCCTTTGCATGCAGATAGTGTTAGTAACGGGTCTGGGAAACCCGCCTGCGGTCTGGGTTTGGACCGGAAAAATGGTTCGGTTCGGTTCCAGAACCGGTCAAAAACCCGACCCGGAGCTGCTTGGCGGGCCAAACCAGTACCCAATCCTGTCAACCTGCGGGTTTTGCCGGGTTGGGCTTGACCCGTCGGTTTCAGTCTCCGGTTCTCCTTTTCGGGTCTTTCTATTTATGGTCGCAGTCAGATATGTTATTGTTATGTGCAAAATATCAACTTTGGTAAATCATTCTCTATATTTGTTTCATTGGCAGGCTTTATACTCAAAACGAGGAGAGACATGCTCCCTGCTATGTCCTGAAGTTGAGTGTGATTAATTGATCATCTTGTATCATTTGTAAGAATTGAGGTCCAGAACAGCCATATTGATTGTTAAGGCAGTCATTCAGCCGGAATTTGATCAGTTTGCGCATGCGACTGCCCCGACAACATTTGGAGAGCTGATGGAGATACATGATAGTTTCAGCGCAAAATCGCAATGCCGCAAGGAACCTTCTGGGATAGAGTACCCATGTGTAAATAGTATGCCGCAAATGACCGTCTCACAAATGCATTTCGGCTCTCACAACTGACATGATACCCAATTCATCACCAATTAACAATTCGAAACCGGTTAATCCTGTAAGTGTTTACCCCTGCATATGTCCTCCATACCTACGTACCATACAGGAAATGGATTCAGGTAAACATGTTGTATTTGCTTGTGGGTCATGTGTACACAACCTGCATAATATGTGATTATTGACGACATATCTGTGCAAAATGTAGTTGGCATATCTATTTCAATACATGAATGAATTCTTTTGATTTCACTGACTATATTGTAAGAAATGATAATTCGTGTGTGCATGTGCAAGGGTCATACAGGACATACAAACGGTCCAAACTCCAAACAAAGTTGATTGACAGCTGATTGACACAATATCGTCCTGCCTTTTACGGAAAAGCGAGAACGCGCAATATAAATTAAAGATAGAATTTACTAACAATGTTTCACTTAGTGATGAGATACCAGTCATAGAAGAATCAGTCATTGTGGAACGCGAATCTGTATGAATGACCACCATCAGGTTGCATTTATCCATACAACCAACTACATTTCTCCGGGTTTAGACTGGGTGCACAATGTGAGCATTGCGATCATGGCTTATGGTACGTCATGGAAATCGAGCGGATAGAACTGGATATGGGAAACTGAGTATGTTGGGCTATATTACTGAACAATTAGGTGATGGCTCTAGATGCAGTGAGTTGCCAACTGAAAGGGCTGAAATGTCACCGTGCTGAGTTATCCATCGCTTAGAGAACTTCTGCATCAGTTTATCAGAAATTGATACACCATAATGCTTGTGCATGCAACTGAGTATTGATACACATTATTCATTGACTGTCAATAATGACTATATGATGATTGAAGGGACACGGGAACAGCTCCATTTTTACAATGAGCGTCAATGGAGGATCAATGATTTTTGGATATGTAAGTAACTTAATTGGAAAGTGATTTGCTCACTGCGATTCGTATTCAACAGACTGGCAGCCTTTGTAGGCAAACGAGACCGCGGCACGGTAACACCCACATTCTGATACTGATCGTCGACGGATCGTCAACGATATATTCAGTGGTAAGTATGTTCATTGGAAACCGATTTGCTCGCTGTTATCCATAACCACAGTCTGGGCAGCCTTTATAGGCAAAAGAGGAATCGACACGGTAACAGCCACATTTTGAAAGTCAGCGTCAACGGAGCGTCAACGGTTTTTGATCTTGTAAGTAAGTCCATTGGGATGCCATTTGCTAGCTGGTATCCAATATGAACATATTGGCAGCCTTGATGGGCAAAAGAGAAAGCGACATGGTCCCATCCCCAGTCTGAAAATGAGCATCAATAGAGCATCAACAGATTGTCAACAGAGTATCCACACAGCGTCAACAGATTGTCAACAGAGTGTCAACGATTTTGGGTGTTGCATCGTGTAAAGTCCAAGCGCTCTGCTATGGCATATACCCATAATCAAGGTATTGGCATCCATTCTGAGCAAAAGTGATCACGACATGGTCACTGCCCCAGTCTGAAAATTAGCGTCAACAGAGCGTCAACGATTTTGTGGGTTGAATCTTGTGTAATCGAAAGGCTGTGCTACGGCATTTATCTATAATCGAAGTATTAGCAGCCTTTACAGGCAATATGGTGTGTTGATACTGCTACACCACCAAATGAGCGTCAGCCGAGCGTCAATAGCATGTCATCATAGCATCATCAGGGCATCAACAGAGTGTCAACAGAGTGTCAACGATTTTGGGTATTGCATCATGTATAATCCAAGGGCTCTGCTATGGCTGATATCCATGATCATCGTAGTGGCAGCTGTTCTGAGCAAAAGTGGTTGAGACATGGTCACAGCCCCACTCTGAAAATGAACGTCAATAGACAGTCAATGATTTTGTGTGTTGCACCATGTATGATCCAACGGCTGTGCTATGGCAATTGTGCATAATCGAAGTATTGGCAGCCTGTACAGGCAAAATCGAATTTGTCGATACCGTTGCATCATGTATAATCCAAGGGCTCTACTACAGCATAGACCCATACTCAACGCATTGACAGCCGTTCTTTGCAAATTTGATCGTGACATTGTCACAGCACTTGTCTGAAATGAGCGTCAACAGAGCGTCAACGATATAGCCTGTTGCATCTTGTATAATCCCAGGGCTGTGTTACGGCATTTAACCATAATCGAAGTATTGGCAGCCTTTATAGGCAATATCGTGTTTGTCCATACCATTACACCTCAAAATGAGCATCAACAGTGCGTCAACACAGCATCAACAGAGCGTCAACAGAGCATCAACACAGTGTCAACCGAGTGTCAACCGAGTGTCAACCCTTTTGGGTGATGCATCATGTATATTCCAAGGGTTCTGCTACGGCATATGTCCATAATCAATGTATCGGCAGCCGTTCTGTGCAAATGCGATCATGACATGGTCACAACACCTGTCTCAAATGAGCGTCAACAGAGCGTCAACGATTTTGTGTGCTGCATCTGGTATAATTCAAGGGCTGTGCTACGGCATTTATCCAGAATCGATGTATTGGCAGCCTTTAGAGGCAATATTGGGTTTTTCGATACTATTACACCTCAACATGAGAGTCAATAGAGGGTCAACGGAGCATCATCACCGTGTCAACTGAATGTCAACAGAGTGTCAACCCTTTTGGGTGTTGCATCCTGTATATTCCAAGGGCTTTGCTATGGCAGATGTCCAAAATCAACATATTGGCAGCCCTTCTGTGGAAATGCGATCGTGACATGGTCACAGCACCTGTCAGAAAATGAGTGTCAACAGAGCGTCATCGATTTTGTGTGTTGCATCTTGTATAATCCAACGGCTGTGCTACGGCATTTATCCATAATCGAACTATTGTCAGCCTTTATAGGCAATATTGTGTTTGTTGATACCGTTACACCTCGAAATGAGCGTCAACAGAGCACCAACGATTTTGTGTGTTGCATCCTGTATAATCCAAGGGCTGGGCTACGGCATTTTCCCATATTGGAAGTATTGGCAGCCTTCATAGGAAATATGGTTTATGTCAATGCCGCTACACCTCAAGCATCACTGGAGCCTCCACAATGTTTGGTCTTATAAATAAGGTAATTGGTAAGTGATTTGCTCGCTGGTATCCATAACCAATGTATGGCCATCCACTATGTGCAAAAGAGGGAGTAACACAGTCACGGCGCCATTCTGACTATATCTGTCAACTGATCATTAACTGAGGGTCATTAATTCCTGGTGATGCAGATCGGGTAATGAAGGCATCGAATGGATATTTGAGCTTATAATTGAACTATTAACCTCCTCCCTGGTCAAAAATATGAATCATTGATAGAAAAACATGAATTAAAATATTATGGATCTCGCAATATGCAAAACATGCAAAATGTGATTACCGGATGTCAAATGATCGATTTTGACTGAATACTATCATCCAACAGCAAAGGGAAGCATGTTATAAGAATTTTCAGATGGACCCGCTATACAACCCGCTGAGAACCCTCCCAAGTCAGATGGATAGGCAGATGTCGATCGAAGCATACCCGAATCGATAGTTCGGGTTGATCGACGGCCAGGGCCACCAAGTTTCCTCCGGTTCGGTTCTGACCCGTACCCTGACCCGCAGTGACGATCTAGACCTGTTGCTTACAATACATGCATATGCAACGGCAGGCAACGGAGACTGCTGTTTGTGCGACCATGGCGGGACTCGACAAAAAAGCGAGGCGCAGTGTAGACTGCGCTTGACTCTAAACTGTGACAATACCCTGGCACGAGATCCCTTCAAAAGAATTCAATTGTGGGGTCAACTGCCATCAGATTAAACTCAGATTAAACTTAGCATTGATATTCACGGTTACAGCAACGTCTGAAGGTCTATTTGCACCGCTTGAAGGGTGATTATGTGTTTTTGGCGCGATTATAGTCGTATTGCACTGGATCTTGGCACAATAGCTCGAACTATCGGTTGTGTATATCTTCAACTTCCCAATGGGAATCCCCATTTGGCACAGTTAAAACCATCGCAGAGCGAACAATGACATATTTTCTATTGTACAAGATCAGTTGCGTGTGCTTTTTCCACTGCTAGACGTTGGTAGCCATGTTGGATGGTTGCACAGTTGGGACCAACTAAGAACTACTCAGTTTCCTCCGAGATGCACGAGGGCTGAGCGGTAAAAATGATCTGCGATCCAAACGCAACGCCTGGCGTCGTAAACTGTCCTCACCACGAGTACTAAATCTCGTCTCAACGCTTGTCGTTCATGAGGTGCCTGGTGGTTGTGCAAGATGAATGATCGGCCATTTTGTGTTCGTTAACCAAGAAAACTGACAAGTTGACCTGAGAAATCGCCGCAACTCGAGTATATATATCCCTTCTTGCCGCGTACACCGCCATTCCCTTTTCTTTCCGGATTATACACACCGACAGCATCCTGATCTCGACCTCACGTGACCTGCACAAAACAACATCTTTCGTTCCAAAACACACCCGACAACATATAATCCACTTTGCACTTTCCCTCCGGGCTTCCTTGCGCTACATGCAACTGTATCAACATGCTAACATTCCGGATGTAGATTCATTCTCACCTCACAGCGATGGCACTGAAGGGCAGCAGCAAAGGAAAGGGGAAGGCTAGGGCAAAGATGCCGACATCGGTTATAAATCAACGCTTGTCGTTGGATGGGGACCATATACCGGGATTCATCTTGGAACACATCAGTGGACTCATACTGATGTACAATATTTGCGCCGTTCAGTCCGCGAGGACATGGGACCTCCTGTATGATATAATCTTTCTTGATCCAGTCACGACTCACCACTTTTCACAATTCCAGCTGATATGGCCGCACCGCAGGAGCAAGAGTTCCCCTTTTCGGGAGTGGTGGGCTGCCTTCCGCTCATATTTGGACCAAATGCTTGTCAAAACCAGCGACCAAATGAACAGTTGCAGGTGGGACAATGCTCATGCCTTCGGGGATGAAGTTGATCCCTCCAATCCGCAGACAACCAGCTCAGGGAAGGCTAAACGCAACGGTGTGTGTTTGTGTTGGTATGGTAGCTATGATTCCAGGGCAAAGATTGAGCTGCCAAGTTGCCGGCAGTACGAATCCGGCGACTTCTTGGCCGTTAGACCACTGAATTGCGATGAGATAATCGATGAGGATGATAATGAAGAGAACTGGGCGGATCGTGGCGCACCGAGCAGTGGAAGGAACCGTCCTGGCATTGGCCATGACAATGAGGACGGCGAGGGTGAGGAGGACACACAGGGCGGTGAGAAAGGGACAGGGAAAAGGAAGGGAAGACAGGATGGGATGGCGAAAGCAAAGGCGAATGAGAAACGGAAGGGGAAAGGGAAGGGGAATGGGAAGGGAAATGGTAAAGGGAACGGTATTGTTAAACCAACCCCAGGGGAAGATGATATCTCTTGTGCCATTGCTTTACACTGGCCGAAGAAAATGTCAGAGGCAGACGTGGACATGGAGAGCCAACATGAGCGGGTATAATTAGCGCCGGAAGCATCTCCTGCAATGTCAATATCCTCAGATGATGATACCGACACTACTGAGTTGGATGGCAAATATGACTCAGAACTTCATCCTGATGTGGATATGCGCATGGAGGATGATGTGGACGCACTGGATGGCGTTGATTTAGACGTCGATGTGAAAATGGAAAGGGACCATGAAGATGAGGAAGATGAAGAGAGCGAAGAGAAGCAGGAGGAAGAGGAGGTGAATGAGGATGAGGAGGAGGATGAGGATGAGGATAATGGCAAAGAACTTCGGACGATTGGACCGGGAGAGATTGTAAAGTCACCGGCTGATGCAGCTGATACCATGGTAGACGATCAGCCAACCGTGCTACCTGAACTTGGCCAGGACATGCGCGAGCATACCCCATGGCCACAACCAACAGTGCCGGCCCCACAGCCACAAACCCTGGAGCCTCACCCACAACCAACGAACTCCGGAAACTCACATCCTCAGCGGGCTGGAGTTGCTGGGGCTTGTGACGCTGCATAAACATCGCCCAGCGGCGCCAACTCTGTGAGACCCTGAGGCAGCAGAAAACAGCACAGATGTCGATGTATAGCCTCAGCTACTCGGCGAATCGGCAGGTGGCGACAATCTCCCCGATGTCACCCTTCCGGATGTACCTCTGCCGGATGTCTCCCTCTCGGATGTCCCTTTCGCTAATGTCCCTCTCCCCGATGACCCTCTCCCTGAGGAGAGCTCTGATCGCTCGGTAGGTGAGTAGTGAACCAGTCCTCACTTTGAAGAGATGGTGTGCGTTTGGGTTAGGGTCAGGTTCTTGTCTTGTGAGTTTCCTTTGCTGCAATCTATTCGTCTCAGGCACTGATTAAGGCACGCGTGGAGGTGATTTGTTCATTCGGGTTAGGGTTGTGGGATTGTTTGTTTCCTTTGGTCAAATCTATTTGTCTCAGACATTCATTATTACATGCGTCGCGAGGTTTTTAGATTGCTCAGGGTTTATGTTCTATTTATTCATAGTATTGTTGGACATCGCGCATGCCGTGTTTTTGTAACTCCTGGCGTGTAAGGCACCTCCTTGTGATGGTGTTGAGGCTCAATAATTCTCTCGAGTATCGTGAGCTTATATCCACACCAGACTGCTAAGGTCCAGCACCAACTTTCATCTGCTTCTACAGTGAATACTGCACTCCTCACATGTCGTCGAAAGTGCCAGTGAAGACCCCTTTCCGCTGGCCCGAAGGTTCATGCCGAAAGATTTTCACCTCAGACAGTTGGCGACTTAAACATTTAAAATTACACAATCCTTAACACCTTCAAGGTGTACTCTAGAAGAATCTGACTGTTTGCAGCGCACGCCGACGCCTTGAATGCGCTCACAGTCGTGATTTCAATGCTCACAAAGATTCAGTCAAACACTTGGACGCATTTCCATACCTCGAACACCTTGAAAAAATCGCAGAGTTGGACTGACAACCACCGCCACCTCCTCTGCTGCGGACGGAAACACACCCAGGTGCCAGTGCTCCATTGAGCGATTACATCGCTGAGCCATGGGAAACCGATGCTCAGGGTTTCCTTGAGATGAACCTACAAAACAATCCCTACTATTCGTTTTCAATGCATAAAGAGTAGTGATATATCCAGTGTGGGATCAAGAAGAAGGGCATGAAGATAGACTATGACACCATGTTGAATGAAGAAAAGACCTCTCGGCATTTCCCAAGCTTCAAAAAGGGAGATGGAGTGTAGAAGCTCGTGGGTAGCATGCCGGATGATCAGGCTTTTGGGGAGTGGGAACTACACACTCTCGACGATATGAAATGGAATGACAATCACCAATGCCCTATCAAATTCTGTAGTCGAGACATCATTCAAAGCATGAGATGGTTGATGCGGCAGCCCGCCCACTCCGAGAATCTTATGTAGGCCCCTCAGTGTTGCATTAACAGTGATACGCCACCGAAACGCCTCTATACCGAAATGCGCACTGCGGACTGGTGGTAGGAGACACAGGTAGGGACAAATAACCGAGTATGATGATGTGCTAACTCACATTAAGTCAATGAGCAGAGTAGGCGATACACCTGTTCCCTTGATCTTCACGTCCGATAGCACGCATCTCTCCAATTTTGCTGGCGACATGAAAGAGTGGCCTGTACATATGACAATTCGCAATCTATCTTCGAAGATCCGCCAGATGCCCTCAAAGCAGAGTTTCGTAATCGTCGCTCTCCTGCCGATTCTGATTACGATCCGCAATATTCATCAGAAGAGGGTGGATGAGCAGCTGCAAATAAACAGAGGGGTGCTGAAAGAGGTACTCCGGCTGGTACTCCACCCTCACATCTTCAAACAAAATCCCAGCGCCTAGAGCGTGTATTACAATGTTCTCTGTCCAGATGGCAACTTCAGGCGTTGGAAACGGGTTTTAGTAGCATGGCATGCAGATTGCCATGAGTATAGCGATCGAAATCATCTCAAGCGACATGTCTGTTTTTGGTGCCAGTGTCCAAAGAAACGAAGTTGGAGTTGATGTCCCTCCTGACAAGCACCACCCCCGGTGGGATCACAAGGTATATTGAATGCTGAGCGATACCAACACCAAGGCAGGCGATGCCGACCTGTCTTCACGCCATGTTCACTGAGGATTCAAAGTGTTTCGGCATATTCCCTGTATTGTGAGCGACCTCCTGAAGCCCAACCTCCTCCATACCATGCAGATCGGCATGCTTGATCACCTCCAGAAGTGGATTTTCCACTTCATGAAGACCCACGAAAGGCTCGACAAGTACAATGCAATATTGCTATCTGTGCCTGCTTACCACGACCTCACACCAAAAACTATGTCATAAGAGGATGTTTCTCAATGGTATGGGAAGGAGATGAAGGAAATGAACTGGTACCTGCTGGGAGTTGTAACGCAGTCTCTACGAGGAGGAAGCCCCACTCAGCGTCCCATATTCAATCGCGCAATTGAGTGCACACGGGCATTGTTAGAATTCTATATGTATGCTCCATATAAATCTCACGATGATGCAACATTGAGCTACATGGAAAAACTCTTGTGTTGTGTTCACACCTTCAACAATGTTTTCTTAATTGGGTGAGCCGGCGGAAAAGGCAAAGAGCAAAGCTATTGCCCTGAGGATGGAGCTCGTGAAGAAGCGAAAGGCACACGAGGAAACCAGTGCTGAAACTTGGACTGTGGCTAAGCAGCAGTGCGAAATGAACGCCTGGCAGGATTATATCAGCCACGAGATAGATGTTTCCAACGAGTCAGAAGCTGCCTCCAGCTTTCCAAAGATTCACTTGATGTCTCACTGGGTCGAACAGATTCGTCCATACAGAGCCCTGCAACTCTATTCTGCCGAGAGACATGGACAAGCACAGAAAACAAATCTCAAGGACGGTTGGAACGCCTCCAATCACAATCTCAACAACCAGCAGCAAGTAATCACCGTTCAGCGCCTCATTGTCTGCTTCGAAATCAGAGAGCTCAACCTCCAAGGACTGACTCAGCGTTGGGAGAACAGCGCTGCCGCCTGCAAAGTCCTTCCTTCTGGTGCTGATCTGGCTGCCCCTCTAAGCTCCCAGTCATATGCGAAGCCCGAAATGATGGGGCCCCAGAACAGCCATGATTGAAAGCATTCTGACGGTATAATCAAACACTACAGAGCATTACTGGACAATACACACGACGGAATGCACCACACGACAATATGTAACTGCACTTGAGAGTTTCCCAAGCCTAGGAGTCGTAACAACATGTATATATCCGATGAACAACTGCACGCAATGGAGGTCTGTATTTACCATCGTATTAAAGTTCAAGTTGAGGGTATAGATGGTGAACACATATCTCAGAATGGCTGATGCACAGGAAGCGACAGCTGGCGCGGAGGGAACTGACGGAACGACTCAGTGTGGGTAAAGTAACACCGAGGGAGGTGTTATGACGCGCTGAATGGTCGTCTGCTGTTGCAACTGCAACCACTATTCAAGATCAAGCTCATGAATGACGATGGAGCTTTCGGTGAGTACTGGTTAGCCCTGGCGCTCACAACAATACCTGAACACTCAGGTAGCTAGGATCCTGTCTTGAAATTTGTAAAAGTGGGAACAGCACCGGCAGCAGTTGGTTTGCAACTATTCAGCGTTGGAAAAATCATTGGCTGCGCGCACGTAATTCCAGAGATAGCTACTACTAGTCAAACAGGAGACGGACGGAACGAGCGCTGGATCGTCAATAGCCACATGGATCTGGCGACATGGAATGAAGTGTATAATTAGTAAAGAGAGAATTGCATTTTGTGCGCAGGTAGAAACAATGCAAGGAGAGGCTTTGGTAGTGTCACCCATCACATTGCAACTCCGATGCGAGCGCATGCCCAATGAACCCATTGCTATGTATGGTCACAGTTGCCCTTCAACCCCAGAGTGTTCGTTTAAAATTGGAGACTGACAGAGGGGGGAGACACGGTGAAGCTGAGATGGGAGGGCGAGATGCAACGTGATGCGTGGTATTGACACCGGGCGTGGAGTAAGCCGCAACCAGAGTGTCTCTGATGGCCCTGACGGAACACATCAACTCTGACGGAGCAATTCTGCCCGGACAGAATCATTTTTTGCTGTTATCCGGGTGTATCACCAAACTCTATCGTTCACAGTTGCCAAGTGTATCTGTAAACTCGCACAATTATAGCCGCCAAGTTCACACAATCCCAGCATCCAGATTCGACTCTAGACTTGCTCGATTGTGCCCTCCACCTGCATCTCGATATTCACTTGATCACAGCCTCCAAGTGAATATCTCAAGTCGCATGATGATAGCCTCCAAGGTCGAATGATTACGGCCTGCAAAGTGCATCTCCTACCTCGCTTTGTGGTGCTCTCAAGTTCATCTCCAAACCCGCTGGATCACAGCCTCCAAGTGTATCTCTAAACGGATACAACCACGGCCTCCAAGTTCCTACGATCACGCCCTACAAGTTTATCTGCAAACTCGCTCGATCTTGGCCATCAAGTTCACACTAACAAGGCCGCCAAGTTCCTCGATAATCTTGCTCAAGCACAATCTCGAAGTGAATGTTAACATTCAGCCCATTATGGGCTACCAGTGAATCTTGAGAGACGCTCGATCACTGCCGCAGAGTTTATGACTGAGTTCACTCTATTGTCATTTTCAGCCGCACCTTGAGTTGCTCTTTAGCAGTGCCTGCAGTAAGTCCTGACATACCATGTGTAGATGGGTAGCTATATAGTTACATAGATACATATATGAGAATACAAACTGAATACATTGGTTGTAAAAATCGTTGAACAATAAGCAGTAGCTATGATTGCCAGGCACACCAACAGGGTTCCAAAGAAAATGTTGTTTATCCCAGCCTGCTATAGTGCGATTCAAGGCGCTCTCCGACTGTATACCGGCACTTCCAGACGTGCAGCAGGAGCTCTGAGGCTGGTTGCCGGAACTAGAAAGTGCTCCCAGGATTGTTCTCGGTGCTCACAGACTTGTTGCCGGTGCTCCCAGGTGCACCCAAAGTTCCCTCCGGAGCTCAGACATATTCCCAAACCTATCACAGTCCCTCCCATCCTATTCCTGTACCCGTTATCAGAAATCCTTGTTACGTTCAAGGCCGGCTGGTATGTTTTCCTAGTGACCAAAACTCTCCGGAAATTGACGCATCAAAGTTTACCCTCCACATTATCTCAGATCCTCCTGGGGGCTGTCAGAGACCAAAATACATCTTGCTGTTTTACTATATTTGACACATGACAGTAAATGTTTCGATGAACAGGCACATTGACTGCATTACTAAGATATGAATTGAATGTTGCGCCCTGATTACGATACACCATGCTGCATTCAACAATACCACCAAATTCACCTTATATCATTCTGCCAAACAATTTCAAATGATGCTTTTAAGTACACACCTGAGCACAATCTCTAGTATGCTTCCAATGATCCTCAATTACCTATTCTGAGCCTGACTCACTCTATGCTTCCAGAGAAGCTCTCAAGATGCTTCGCAGTACACTCCAAGTATGTTGCCTGGTACACCTCCATGTATGTTCTCATGTACACTTCTGAGCATACACTCTAGAACACTCCTAATTGCACTTGATAGTACACTTGCAGTCATCTATGCTTCTTTATAAATCAGCAAAAAACATTTCCGTCCGGGCGGAATAGCTCCTTGAGAGTGGACGCGCCCAGTCAGAGCCGTCAGAGACACCCCGGTGGCAGACTACTCCGCGCCCGGCGCCAATACGACGCGTCGCCTTGCATATCACTCTCCGATCGCGATTTCGCCGTTTCTTCTCGCTCTGTCGGTATCCTATTGTAAATGGACACTGTGGCGTTGTGGCCAACTGTGACCATAGGTCGGAATGGGTTCAGTGGGTACATCAGCAAAATGTAAATCGGTCCGGAAGCGACACGCCGCAGGGTTCCATAAGCACAAGGCATTTCGTGTATCATATTCGTCTTTGTTACAGTCACAAGATTCGCTACCTCATAATATGGCATGCATTATTAAAGTATCTCTAGATATATACATACGGTCAATGTGGCCAAAGATGGTAGTCGAGCATAATCGGAGGTTCTAGCTCGAGGAGCCTAGGAAGAAAGTGGAACGATATGATACTACCCGGCCGAGAGAATCCACGCAATTGCATTGATCCTGATGAGATGAAATTGAGATGAGCTGATGTCTATCTACCCCGGGGTCTCCTGAATATGTACTCCCCGTCGCTCAGTCCACCTCCGTTACCCCTGTATCTCCGTACACCCGCCGTCGCTCATGAACGATGTACTTGGAGGCCGTGATCGAGCAAGTTTGGAGATGCACTTGGAGGCCGAGATCGAGTGAACTCAGAGATGCACTTGGAGGCCGTGATAGAGGAAGTTTGGAGATGCACTGGGAGGCCATGATCGAGCGAGTTTGGAGATGCATCTGGAGGCCGAGATCGAGTGAACTCAGAGATGCACTTGGAGGCCGTGATAGAGCGAGTTTGGAGATGCACTAGGAGGCCATGATCGAGTGAGTCTGGAGATGCACTTGGAGGCCGAGATCGAGTGAACTCAGAGATGCACTTGGCGGCCGTGATAGAGCGAGTTTGGAGATGCTCTGGCAGGCCGTGATCGAGCGAGTTAGGAGATGCTCTTTGAGGCCGTGATCGAGCGAGGTTGGAGATGCAATTGTAGACCGAGATTGAGTGAACTCAGAGATGCACTGGGAGTCCGTGATTGAGCGAGTTTGGAGATGCACTTGCAGGCTATGATCGAGCGAGATTGGAGGAGTTCTTGGAAGCGGTCGATTTGGAGGGAGGCGCGACGGCAGCTGAGACTCTGGCTGGGAGCGGGAAACTAGCTGGGAGCGGGAAACTGGCTGGGAGCGGGAGACTGTCGATCTTGGGATGATGCTGTACTTGATGTATTCTGTACTCGGTGTTAAGTGATGATCATGGCATGGAGAGATAGAGATGGATGACTTAACTTCGTGTTCTTAGGTGATGATAGAGTTGAGCACAAGGAAGAGAGAGATCAGAGGAGATGGGGGAAATCATCCTGAGAAACTGGGACTTAAGAGAATTTCGTGTGCGAGTCAATTTACCATCCCCGATACGGCAGGTACGAGTCCCGATCCGGCGGGTAATAACACCGATTTGAGGTGTTCTAAACCCAATCAGGCAAGTTGTACCCCTGATTTCTCAGGTCCGCTCGTATCCTCCATATCGTTCTCATCTTCATCCCCCATCTCTCTCTTTTTCGTCCACAACTCTACCATCATTGCAAGAACACAAAGTTAAGTCATCCCTCTCTATCTCTCCATGCCATCATCATGACTCAACACCGAGTGCAGCATACGCCGAGTGCAGCATACACCGAGTACAGCATACACCTAAGATTGTCTGTCGTCCCTTCATTCTGACGATTTCATAAGAGCCCAATCCCACGGTTTCGAGTTAACTAACCGATGAATAGAGTCTCAGCACCTGGCGCGCCTCCCATCGACCGCCTCCAGAACGACCACCTCCAAGTACTCCTCCAATCTCCTTCGATCACAGCCTGCTACAAGTGCATCTCCGAACTGGCTCGATCACAGCTCGGAGTGAATCTCTGAGTTCACTCGATCTCGGCCTCCAAGTGCATGTCCAACCTCGCTCGATCACGGCCTCCCAGTGCATCTCTGAGTCCACTCTATCTGGGTCTCAAATTGCATCTCCAACCTCGCTCGATCACGGCCTCAAAGAGCATCTCCAAACTCGCTCGATCACGGCCTCCCAGTGCATCTCCAAACTCGCTCTATCACGGCCGCCAAGTGCATCTCTGAGTTCACTCGATCTCGGTCTCCTAGTGCATCTCCAAACTCGCTCGATCACGGCCTCCAAGTACCTCGTTAATGAGCGACGGCATGTGTACGGAGATACAGGGGTAACGGAGGTGGACTGAGGGACGGGGAGTACATATTCGTCGTCATCTCCAGGCTCACCTCAAATTGCTGACAATCACCGCGTGCTGGCAGTCCAGATATAGCGTGTGTAGATAGTAGGTAGCTATATAGATACATAGATACATAGATGAGAATACAAACTGAATGCATAAGTTTTGAAAATCTTTGAACGATTAGTAGCTATGATTTAACATCGCCAGGCATTGTGTAAATGGCTTCAGCATAACTGCAGCCCCTGCGAAGAGTGTAACACACGTGTCCTTCTGATGGTGCGTAAACGTCACCAAAGGTAAAGTAGTACATATGCAACGCGACCTGTCGCCTGGGCGAAGGGTAGCGTGTAATTCTCCGTCAGAGGGTACGAGGTTCCGTTAGAGCCGTCAGAGCCGTCCGGAAAACCCGGGTGTTTCTGACGGAAACTAGAGTTGTTGCTGATGTAGGCTTTGAAGATGCTCTCAATCGCACTCCCAAGCATGTTCTCAAGTATGTCATCAATTGCATGTAACGGCGGCACGTGACCAGGGCCGGGTAACGGCCATTCTATATAGTCGGCTCGCCACGAGCCTTAGATCTCTAGCGATAATCTTACGTATACATCTACACATACTATCATTCGCATCCACGTTGGCAACCGTATTCCTATAATTACCATACGTATACCTATGAGGCCGGACGCAGGCATACGTGCCCTTACACTATTATCGCTTTTTCAGTAAGTGGATACGTTTCGCTCAGGGGATTACGAGTTGACGATTTTACCCATTTTCCCACACGTGACATCACGCAGTCAACAATTGAGAATACTGCCCTCCAAACGAGATATCGAAGCATCATTACTGCACAGCACGAAGCGTCGACCGTTCCATCATTCAATAGAGCTCCTGATGGCAGCGGAATAGAGATCACGACCAATTGGCGCACAAGGCACGTCACCGTCAATGAAGACGATTATCATCCCGAATACAGGACACCACCGAGGCAATGACAAAATCGCACACGATCAATCCAGATGAGTTTGAGACGACATCGATTACTTCCAATGGCTGCAATCGACCACCGGACACCGGAGAACTCGCGACTGCACCCCTGAATGCGTCAATTCACGGCGGAACCCTATAGAGCTCACAGACCAAATGGCACACAAGGCGCGTCGCCGACATTAAAGACGATTATCACGAGTACAGGACTATTCCTACGAGTCAATGGAGCGCGATCACCAGTCCAAGCACCTACAATGGACGGAATCATCATACCCCTGAATGGAGCAATATCGAAAACCAAAGGCGAAGTCGAGACGATTTACGAGTCAGCACAGTTACGACTACATTTCTTCCAATTGAGCGAAGTGCACATATCTCAGTTTGCGTGTACACCTACAGTTCTTGCAACCTCGAAGAAGCCCACTTGTGGAGGCATGTCTATGAATGAAGCGCTCTCCCGCCAGGAACGTCTGCACGAGTGAAGTGCACTTATGGAGATGACACCCTACGATTGAAGGACATTGAGGATGAGAAGCTTTCCCTTGATTGAAGCGAACTTATAGAGGCCATACACTGCGCAGCGTGAAGTGCATTTACGGTTACAGACCGACACAATTCCGCAGACCAACTATGACGACTACACTGACTGCAATGACTATGATTGTCTCAGAGCACAAGTATTATGGACAATGGAAGTTCAGCTACCACATGAATGATGTTCGACTGCAATTGCATTAATGACAAAGGCGGCAATCGACAAATCAAGCGCCAATGATCTTTCGACACTCAGCAAGCCAAAAACTATTGGCGGCGCAGGCACTAATGGTGACTCTGGAAGAAAATATACAAATACCAGACACAAATGGTGAGATGCAACGCGTACGGGCTATTGTCGACTGCGGCGCAACAAGCATCTTTATGACACCGAGGCTTCTGAAGCGACTCGCGATATCACATCAGGCGGCAGACATCACCACCCTCGGCAGGAACGGAGGTGTGATGCAACATGCAAGGGCACCGGAAGACGCGGATCACTGTCTAGTACTTGGACTATCTCGCACCGGTATACAAATGAGTCGTGCTAGTCGTGCCAATGCGTGCATACGATTTAGTATGTGGCTTACCATGGTTCCACAAACAAAATCTTGACATCGACTGTGCTCGATTGACTCCCTGCGATCACCGAGTGCGAGTGGAGCGGACGAATGACACCGATAACTACGGCAGTGGCATCGAAGGTTTCAGAAGCCGAAAATGATAACGTCAAGACAAGCTTCTGGGGCGCGGTCCGGGTATACAGACACTTGGATCAACCGCATTCGACGATCTTCTAACTAGCATTCAAGTCGTCCTAGCATTTGCCCGACAGACTGGGGAATGCATAGGGCTGCTGGGAATGACTTTGGAAGACATCACCTTGGATTAACCAGGTGATACAGACCCAAGCGCTGGACGCGACGAGCAGAGAGCAGCGGTGGTAGTTGCGGCAGAAGAGCTGCTCCGAGGAGACGCTTGAATGACTGCTGCCGGCTCGCCGAGACCCGAAGGGAGTGACTGGACGGCGGGGCTTGGCTCCTTTGTGGGCGAACCGTTAATGACAAGGCCTCCTGGATATTCCCTTCCACCGCTTTCA
>Ga0307515_10006847_pt1 | contig 22680 bp, 24 predicted proteins | sample 17_EM_MG_FD_194513 | JGI IMG/M metagenome (GOLD analysis project Ga0307515, IMG submission 194513) | Populus trichocarpa ectomycorrhiza microbial communities from riparian zone in the Pacific Northwest, United States - 17_EM | ecosystem: Host-associated > Plants > Roots > Unclassified | place...
AAAACAGATTGCAATACCCTGCCTGCCCCATCATGAAAATGAGCATCAATGGAGCGTCAATAATTTTTGGTCATGAGTCCTAGGAAATCACACCTCCGATAGGCTGCAGTCAGTCATAACGGAATTTTTGCCTGCCTTTATAGGCAAACCAGATCGCAATACCCTCCGTGCCCCATTATGAAAATGAGCGTCAATGGAGCGTCAACGATTTTTGGTTATGAGTCCTGGGAAATCACACCTCTGATAGGCCGCAGTCAGTCATAAAGGAATTTTTAGCTGCCATTAGAGGTAAAACGGATTGCAATACCCTGCATGCCGCATCCTGAAAATGAGCGTAAACAGAGCGTCAACGATTGTTGCTCATGTATCATGGGTAATCTGGGGGGCGACAGGTTGCAAATTGCCATAAACTGATTATTGGCTGCCTTTATAGGAAAAAGTGAAAGTGAAACGCTTCCTGCCCCATGGTCAAAATGAACGTCAACAGAGCGTCAACGATTGTTGGCATTCCATCATGGTTAATCACAGCACGATGTGGCGGTTATTGTCTATATACATCGTTTTGACTCTCATCATATGCTAAATGGCTCAAGAATACTTAGTGGTAGCTCTGTAATTGAAATAAGTTGTTACTGTCCCGGAGGATGTGGCTACAATATCCCGTACATATCTGCCTATAAAGGCTGCCATATCGTTCTTTATGGATGCTTTTGATCAAGCACCACTCATATTACCGAAGATGCAAGACCAAATATCGTTGACGCTCTGTTGACGCTCTGTTGGCGCTCATTTTAAGGATGTGGTTGGGCGAGTGAGTATCCGTGTTTTGCACATCAAGGCGGCTAATAGGCCGGAAATGAAAAGTGACGTACCAATGTTAATACTTTACGATTAGCAGTAGCATATCTGAATGCGACCATAAATATGAAACCCAAAATGCAGATCCAGAGATTGGACCCGACAGGTCTAGCCAAACCCGGCAAAACCCACGGGTTGTCAGGTACGGGTCCTGGTTTGGCCCGCCAAGAGTATGTGGGTCGGTTTTTTGGCCGGGTTTGGAACCAAACCGACCCGTTTTTGCGGTCCAAACCCGGACCGCTGGTGGGTTACCCGGACCCGTTGCTAACACTAGCCATGGGGTGTGCTCCAGCAACTTCTGGCCTTGCTCAGGTAGCACCAGTACTTCAGTATCTACCATGGTATTGGAAACATCGGCCGATGTATTTACCATCTCTCCATGGCTAATAGTCCGAGGTTCATTGCCATCATCCTCATCCTCATCCTCATCCTCCTCCTTGTGCTCCTACTCCTCATCCTCCTCATCATTATCCTCCTTCTCAACGTCTTCCTCTTCTTCATCTTCCTGTCATTCATTGTGACTGTCCAATTCCATATTCTCATTGCTCTCCGGTGTGTCCATAACATCCTACATGTCCATATCCACATCAAGAGCATGATCTAAGTCATATTCACTGTCCAACTCAGTAGAGTCAGTATCATCATCTGAGGACATTCACACGCTGGCCGATGCGTCGGGATCTATTTATATACGCTCTAGTTAGCCCTCCATGTCCAAGTCAACCTCTGACATTTCCATCAGCAACTGTAATGCAACGGCAAGAGAGATATATTCTCCCCCTGTAGATAGTTTGACTATGCTTTCACTTTACCGTTTCCCTTTCCATTCCCCTCACCATTCCCCTTCCCGTCCTCAGTCGTCTTCCCTTTCCCATTCTAATGCTTCAGTCCCAATTCTGCAACGGTTGTTTGCTGACCACAATCTGGGTCCTCCTCACCCGCGGCGTCCTCATTGTCGTCGCCATTGCCAGGACAGCTACTTCCACTGCCCGGTTCAACAGCATCCGCCCAGCTCTCACCATCATCATCCACATTGACTATCTCATCCCAATTAGGTGCTGGAGCACCTAGGAAGCTGCCTGTCATATATAGCCAGCAACTCGGTGGCTCAATCTGTGTCTGGGGATGATCGCTACAGTACCAAGAGACACGCACGTCACAGCATTAAACGTGAGCTGGACTGGTTGTCTGCCCACTGAAGTGATCATCTTGATGCCCAAAGGCACGGAGGTTGTGGCACATCCAATTTTGCATTTCAGTGGTGGGTTTTGACAAACATTTGGCACATATATACGCGGAAGGCTGCCCACCACTCCCGACATGGTGAACTTCTCCTACTGTTGTGATGCCGCCTCAGCAGGAAATGTGAAATATTGTGTGTCGTGACCAGCTCAGGAAAGATTACATCATAAACGAGGTCTCATGCCTTCTTATCATTGACACCACAAATACTGTGTATCTGTAAGAGTCCACAGATGTGGTCCGAGCTGAATCCCCGTATACCATCCCATTCCAACAACAGGCGTCGATTTATCACCGATCTCCCCATTGGTTCCGCAGAATTGTCCTCCTCTGTTCATTCTGAATGCCATTCGGTTCCATCACAGCCAGTTGAAAAATATCTGATATCCGAGGCATTACCATTATGATACCGTTCAATGTAGCAGAAGGACTCTTAGAGTGAATATACAATGTCATGTACATTATTGGGCGTGTTTTGGAACTAGCGGGTATGATTTGTACAAGTCATGTGATGGCAAGATAGTTTTGTATACTGGTAGTGTGTTCAATATAGGCGGAAATTCTCATGTGGGTGTTGGCAGGAGGACCAAATATATATAGTCGAGTTCCGGTGATGGAATTCATACCATGCGTTATGTAGGTCAATGATCAGAAAACAGCCCAGCAGTCATCATGTGAGACCAACAGGCACCACATGAATAAGCAACCATCAGATGAGATTCAGTACTTGACGTGAGGACTGTTTGTGACCCCAGGCATTGCTTGGGCATGTCATGCTCCTTGTATTGCTTCCACCTTGTGCATCTCTGTGCACAATGGGTAGTTTTCAAGTTGCCCCAAGTGTGCAATGATCCAACAAAGCTACCAACTCCAAGCGTTGGAAAAAGAACCCACAACTGATGTCATGGGATATCCAAGAGGTCATGATAATTTTTGCGTTGAGCATTGCTCTTCCGAGCAGGGATTTCGATTGGGAAGCTAATGATACACACAATCCATGGTTCAACGAATTTTGCCAAGGACGTGTGCAATACGATGATATTCACATCCAGAGGCATAAACACCCTTCAAGCGGCTCATATTGACCTTCAGACATTGCTGTAACAGTGAATATCGATCCTGAAGTTCAGGTGAGTTTAATCTGATGGCAGTGTAACAGCGGGCGGTTAGGGTTGCCGCAAGTGGCACGTGACGTGTCCATGGCCGGGTAACGGCTATTCTATATACTCGGCCCGCCACCGGTCTTAGATTTCTAGCGATAATCTTACTTTACACTTATACATGTACTATCACTCGAGTCCACGTTTGCTACCTTATCGACCTAATTACCGTCTATATCGGTACGCAGCCGCACGCTGGCGTACGTGCCTGTACACTATTGTCGTTTTTCGAGTGAGCGGATGCGTTTCGCTGACGGGATTCGCGGATGACACTTTTACAACTTTTCCGACGCGTCGCTACAACTCCACAATCGGACATTGAGATTCAACTACTCTTACGTTCATAGATCTAGCGATCATAACGACGATCATATGGACGAGTCTGCCCCAAATTTAGTCAATTGACAAAAGCAGAGATGACTTCGGAAGCCGCATCGCCAGTGACACGCGTCAGTGGTCAGGTTGACCATTGGGCACTCACCAAGTGTCTAAACCCATCGAACGAGAGATATCGTATACAATCGAACAAGATCCGTGCACCAATGACTGCAAAACAAGAACCGACTTCGGAGAAGCTGCAACAACAAGATCATGTTACCCCTCAATGCGTCCATTCACGGTTGAAGTCCAATGAGATCAAGAGAGAATATAAGAGTCAAATTTGTAAAATATTCTACGACCGAGGTCACTTACGATTGCGTTCCTCACGCCAACGGAAGAGACGAGAGCGCACTTACGGTGGAGAGCCAGCCCTGTCGAAGCTCACTTCCGGCAGAGAAAAAGAGGAGGAAGAAGATGAAGAAAGGGAAGAGTTAGTCCACGGCCGAAGCTCATTCCCGGTGGAGAATCATTTCACGATTGAAGTGCACCTACGGTGGAAGCATACACGATGCGGAAGACCGACCACAATTACGACTACTACAAAGATCATCTCCATAATGAACGATCAGATCTGGTCACCAGTTCGACGAATACCACCTACAGAAGCAAACGAATTGGATGCTCAATTCTGATGACCAATTCCGACCTATTCGGATGACTGAGTCGGATGACACCGCATACCTTATCGGCAGAGGCCAAGTTGTTCCTCCATTCCGCGGTACAACAGTCAATCGAGCTTTGTACGGCCAGATAGCAAAACACCGAATTTCATATATCCAGACAGATGAGCCCGCGATCGGCAACTGACCATGATATCACTCGACCTCAGACAAGAGTCCACCCTCGTATAACTGTCCACCCTCGGACACGTGTCCACCCTCGGACGAGAGTCCACCCTCCACAGTTTGTACCTTACGCACCTGGAGTTTGTATTGATCCAGCATGTCTCGGACTAGCATCTGAGATCAATGGCTATATGCCTCAAGGACCGTCTGGCCAACGCGTTCCTCATATATAGACTATTACAACTTGTCACATCCCGTTGCGGATGGACATTCCTGTGATCCCAAGTTGGGGGCTGGATGGCCCCAATGAACCTACACGGGAGACAGATGAATATCTTGTCGGTCGTGTTGTGGGCATCAACACGCTCTAACGAACTCGGGATGGGGATGGAGCAACACCGGAGGCAGATCTCATCAGTACTCTACAGTCGGAATTCCATTCTATCAAAAGTTCTGAAGGCAGATCCCATTTGTACTCTGCAGTTTGAGCATAACGTAGTGAGGACTGAAGAGTTTCAGAGGTACTATACGGGATCACTGCATATGACGACCTATCCTGCAGGCTGGGCGTCATGGCACTCACCCTTTGAGTGGGAGTTTGCACTAGGGTTGCTGAGAGCTACAGGAGAGCGGTCTCACAAGTTGAATACCCTCGGATGCTGGATGAGCGAGCAGGAGCCGCGCCGGTAGTTGCGGCAGAAGAGATACACATCGATCGTGCTTGAATGACTTCAACCGGCTCGCCGAGTCACACAGGGAGTGTTTGGACTGCGGGGCTTGGCCCCATTGTGGCGAACCTTTCAGATCCGGCCTCCTGGATTCACCCTTCACCGCTCCCATCCTCTTTTGTATTACCAATTGACCTAACACAAGTAGATGGAGCTGGAAATTGCAATGGCACCTATGGTTCTACCGAAGGCCTTACCAATCAGAGGTCTCCCGAATACCGCGAAAATGAAGTTCAGACAATGGAAGATACCGCAGACAGAATCTTGGCAGTGAAACGGGCCTGAGACCTTTCAGAGGCTTTGCAGAGGGACCATAATACTGAGACTTTCGCATATGCATGCATGCCACCGATGATATCAGTTATGCAATAAGCGATCCTTATAGAGCTACTAAGATCTATGGCGGAGGCCACGGAATTTGTAATAAGATCCAGTGCCTCAGGGCGATACACGAGGTTATGTGGAGTTTTACCCTTACGATCCCTCAAGTTCGATGATAAGTTACATTACTACCAATCAAGTGCAGAAGACATTCAGAGAAACAGATATGCGATTCACCGGCGGCATAACTCCACCGAGTCCACTCCCGAGCACCATTTCCATATACCCAATCACGAAGTCGAATACAATGCCGACTTTGATTCGGAGATCCCAAGTTACAGAGTTACAGATGTATGATGGCAATCATCACTGGAAGGAGGATATACCAGTCTATATGACACCAAATGAAGCTGTTTGATGACATTAGTTGCCAGCGGGGCCACAAGCTTTAGAAGAGAGGTATGACCGTACCCGAATCAACCTCAACCTCTACCGCATGCAATTACCGTACCGGAAGTGCTGAGTGGAACCAAGGCGAAATGCACTCACCGCCAAGAAGACTATTGGCAATAAGTGTACCCAGAGAGCGGCGATTTACACATCGGCAGAGAGACAGCAAGCGTACCTGGAGAGAGCATACCAAGAGATGGGTCAACAAGTGCACCTACGGACGAGCGAAGGAGCGAAGTCGAAGATGACAAGCACAACCAGCATGGGACGAATAACATGTGCATCTGCTATTGCACCCGACAGAAGATCAGATGCTAAGCCCACATAATATTAGCGGAACACGTACTGAACGAGTTGCTAGAGAGCCTACCGAACAAGTTGGCGGAGAGCCTACCTAACCGACTACCGAGTTGTCTACCAAGAAGTCGACCGGAGGGTCACCGAAGTTTTCTCCTGAAAGGTCATTACTGAGAAGTGGTCTATTGCGACGAACAGTCTGATCCAGGCAACCCGGGACCCCTGCCCATCTCCACTCTGCCCAAGCACGCAACAATGCAGCCATGGCTAACCAGAATAGGATCAGACATAGTTAACGTGGAGACGGCAACAGATGATGGGGGTCACATCCCAGCACATTATCAAGATTTGTTGTATCCACATGAGATACAAGGACTATGTGGACGTATGCCCCAAAGATATGGCAACTCTCGCACCGCACCTTTCAAGGCATCCAAAGGGAATTCTTGAGGAAGCGAAGTTCTGGCTCGAGGAGCGTAGGAAGAGGGTGAGGGGAAATGACAGGGTACCCGGCTGTGAGGAACCACACAGATTGCGTGAATCTACGAAATCTCGGAAAGAGCGAGTCAACGCAAGAGCTCGGAAAGCTAGATTTCCAATCATCACCGCCTGTGGCAGCACCAACCTCATTTGCGAAGAAGAACAGCGGACTGGCGCTGTGTGTGGACTACCGAGCTCTAAATAAAGCCCCAGACTGCAGAAATGCCTATTACCTAATCCAAATCACTGAAGGGGATGAGGGTAAAACCGATTTTCGCACCCGGTACAAGCAGTTCGAGCACTCAGTCATGCCGTTCGGGTCGAGGAACGCATCAGTTACCATATTACTAAGCTACAATACCAATTCGAGTAGACAAGTTGTCGGCAGAGCAATGATCTTTAACGAGATGGATGACCTTACAAGAACCCAACTCCTCATATACTATGACCCTACCGGAGGTGCCGGAATGAAGGACCAGTGTGCAGTTAATGACAGAAAAGTCCAGCGGGACCCAGAGCGCGGGGATAAGCATACCTAGCAAAGATTCAACAGACTCACCTAGCATCTAGAAGATGATAAGCCCACCTGGAGAACAATTGCTATGGTCGATCGAGAGAAGTTCAAGTAGCGACAGCTACATTGAACACCCATTGTCGAAGTCAACACGATCGCCGTACCCCCAAACGCGTCAGCCATTTCATGACCAAGGCCCGCAGAGGCGACGACGAGAGGCCAAGCGCAGTCAACAATGTGGAAGAGAAGTCTAAGGGTCAATGATGAAGCAAGTCGAAACACGAAGCTAGTCGAAACACAATGCTAGTCCAAACACGGAGCTAGTCGAAACACCAAGCAAGTTGAAACACCATGCAAGTTGAAACACGAAGAAGGCCGAAAAGAAAGGCCAAAGCAAGCGGAAATGTGAGACGAAACCAAAAGACAAGTGACGTTGAAGACCACCGAAATACAGAGATGAATGCTGCTGAAAGACAAGTCGGTCAACAAAGAGACCTACCAAAGAGGATCACAAAGAGCCCACCAGGAGACAGTCTACCGAGACACACAGAGATGTCGACCGGGAAGTCTACTGTGAAGTCACTCAGTCAAGTCCTACCGACAAGCCCAAAGACCATCTGGATGCAGTCTACCGAGACACACCGAGAAGTTTGCCAAGAAGTCAACCAACATACTACTGAGGCCGTGAATCGAAAGCGCACCCATGCAGTCGACCGGATGGTCATCGTAGAGGACTTCGATGGACGATTACCTTGTCAAGCAGCATCTGGAAGCCAATGCCACTTACCGATGACTACCGCTGGAGAGATATTCTGCGAAGCACTGACCGAAGGCTCAAGAGAGCACAGGCGCACCTGAACTTGGTAAGTATAACCATTTTAGAGAAGCTTACGTGTTCGATATCGACAAATGAGATGAGATTGACGTATATGGTTGACGGCTACCACCGCTGCCGGCAGCGGAAGCTCCCATCGATGACAAGTCATGAGCGGAAGATCTACCAACCCGATGATTCCGACGATGGCCTACCCCAAGACACGAGCTACGGAAATGATGGTCATTGGAGTATGGTTCAGAAGTGGAGATATGGATGACGGGATCACTTCTGGATGTTTTCTTGTTGATCTCTTGTATTCTTCGCTTCTTTGGATCTCGGCCTGGTACAAATGGTATCAGCATTGGTTTTACCACCTGCCAATGGAGGGGGAGTTTCCCCGTGCGGCTGATGCGCCGATCGGTTGCCCTCTGCGGTACTGATCGGTAGGGGGACTTATTGATTCGTACGAATATATCCGTGGAATGTTTGTTTGATTGTTTCCTTCGTTTCCTTTCCTTGTATGGGTGGCTGCAGCCCAGGGGGTCTGCTCCTACAGAGGGGGATGATGTAATGGCGGGTGGATAGGGTTGCCAGAAGTGGCCCGTGACGTGTCCAGGGCCGGGTAACGGCTAATCCATATAGTCGGCCTGCCACCAGTCTTAGACCTCTAGTAATAATGTCACCTTTCAACTATACATATACTATCACTCGAGTCCACGTTTGCAACCGTGTCCAACTAATTATCGTCTATATTGGTATGCAGCCGCATGCTGGCGTACGCGCCCTTACAGGCAGTTAAAGGCATAAGCGAATACTTTTCAAGGGGTCTTGTCCCCAAGAATTGTGAGGCTTTGGAGTGTAGCACGATTTACACAGCGGCTCTATTTTTTGTCAAATCCCTCCATGGTCGCTCAAGTAGGAGTCTATCTCTCCTTCCATAGCATACACATGCAGAGGAAATTATCCCTTCAGTCTTAACCTGGAACATCCATATCAGATGATGCCTTCCCACAGCCCTGAGCATGACAGGACTCCGGTTGTACGAAATGTTTCAAGTGTAACTAAAGGTCAGATTCAGCAGAAGTGTTCGCGTTCTGGGAATTCAAAACTTTCCCCTGCTAAGAGATGTGTCAACATTCCGGCGGGTAGTGTTAGCAATGGTTCCAATCCGCTAGAACGGTTCCGGGTTACGATTGGGACCGGAACTAAACTGTAGCAACAGTTTTCGCCACACGAAAACCCGGACCTTTGCTATTGGGCAGGTTTTACCACCAAAAACCCAGCATTCCAACCTCACAACTTTGCCTCCAATCAGGTATTTGAGTTCTTATCATATTGTGACATGATCAGTATATAGATTGTGCAGTTTGACGAGCTCTTTCACCTCCCGCTTTCAGAAATGCGATCCGACCATTATTCATGGAGTCGCGATCGCAAACCCGCACATTTCACTCAGAATTGGCCCTTTCATTACACCCACTTATCGAAGATCAATCAGATCGCAAATCTGAATGCTGGAGGCGAAATAGCTCATAATTCTGCACAATCTACATACTGATCATGTCACAGTAGGATCAGAACTCATATACTGAATTGCAGCCAAAGCCGTTGGAACAGTAAGATTTGGAACCGCTGACCAGTTCAAACTTGGCAAAATACCGGCTGTTCTATGTCCGGGCCGGTCAACAACCCGCCAAGACAAAAGCCGGTCGAGTTTGAGACTGGTTTGGATCCGAACAGAACCGGACCGCCTGTGATAACCCCGATGGCTGGCGGGTTACCCGGACCTGTTGCTATCACTACCGGCTGGCGAGATGGATCACTCTCAGGTTGGCAGTTGTGTAGTTTGTACAATCCAAGGCCAGAACTCCACCCCCTAATCCTCGCGGGAGATTGCTAAGGTTGACGATATCACTCAACCAGTGACGTCCACCGCGCCCACAACACACCTACAGTAAATGAACACTCCCACCAGCACTCCGGGTACACCTGCAACCGGATGAACCTTACAGATGGACTCGACATGTTGCATTTTTTTCTGCCCGACATCTGGCATTCAAGCTCGCACTCCCACTCATCCCAGCGGCCTTGAGAACCTCCCTACCGCAATCCCTAATCCAAAAGCCCGTGCACTAATTACCCATCCACTGCAAACATGAGTTGAAGAGAGCAATCAGCGGCAGTGGCAGTATCAATTTCAACAGCAGGCGGTGTCTGCACTGCGATCAGTGGTCTATGGCACTCGCAGTCTCCATCGATGTTGTCACTCTGATATCACCCGTCTTGTAATTGCAATGGGCAGACTCTCGAAGGGCTACATATGGAAAAGATGGCGATAATCAAATGAACCCGGATTGGAGACGGTAAGTAATTCATCGCAACGCGTTGCATCTGCATCAACTGAAGCCCCACATGGGTGGATAATAGAGAAATACTGGAACACCGCACTTCAGCAAACAACATTTGGTTCGTAGGTTTTGAGGTATGAACAAAAGATATCTTGAAAGAGGTATGCTGATGCAACGGCCCACATTGGATGTTACACACTCAAAGCAGGGCCAGGCTCATGAACAAGTCGATATGGCTAAATCCCATTGAATTCAATCAGCCAGGGACAACATATAGGAGCAATATGATCTGAACCACTTTGAATCCGACGCAGAGCATTTGGAATTCTTTGATACACTTCTGGCGGACAATAAATCTGTTTCCTATGGCAGAGCGTGAGGAAGGTAGAGTACAAGGTCCGAATCGAATTCAGGGAATGTCAAAAGATGGTAACCAATGGCGAGCATCCGCTATACATCCAGGTGGAAGCGAATCTAATTTTATCATGCGGCAAATACCCTTGGTAAGTATGATGATGGATGTTATAATTCAATCATTGTCAACAAGGATGGTGAAATACCTTCACCTCTGATCATGTTTTCCTGAACCATGTTGTGGCATGCTCTCCGGGAGTTGCAGAAGAAACTGGCATTCATTAGAAAACTTACAAGTCAAAGTGGAAAGCATTCAGACTCAATTGCTCGAACTGGTTCAATTTCAGAAATGGCATTGATAACCCCGCATCCTGCTGTGCGGCTCTGTGTCACAAGTTGTTAACCATGGCTGTTGTGGTAGGCACATATACATTTTTGACGAATACCTGGAACACACTACCGGAGAACAACCAACAGACGGATTGGAATATTCCTGGGGTAACATCACTTCACCAATATACTTCGTTATCGTAATCAGTGGTGCTTATGGCCGTAGATCATATACCTCTTCATTGGAATCCAGAACGTGTAGTCCTTTTAGGTACTTCCCCATCTTGAGATAACTCCCTGTGCCTTTATCTAGTTTCATAGGCCTTATGCAGTCCTCAATTCGATGGATTTCTGTCCATTCCTTTGGCCAGGCACAACGTAAGCACTTGCCCGACACCTTCCGTCTCTCTATCTCACTGCACTCTATTGCCTCGGTTTTAGTTAAAGTTTGTATTCCGCTCTTACCCTTACGTATCTTCTTCGTAGAAACCAACAGATTAATCAGCCTAGTCGTCGATTTACCTGTACGCTTATGATTGACGATATCTCGTAGTCGCCTGGAGTCCTGTAGATATGCCTTGCAATGCTTTAATACCATATCCTATTGGTCAGGATTAGAATCCAATGATTCTATAGTTCATGCGACGAAAGTTTCGTGCCTATCCAAGACCGTCTCCGAGCAGGGTTGGCGGTTATGGATCCATTGTATTAATTTCAACTGTAATCCAATAACCGAGGATATCCACCAAATATTCTCAGCTCGGAAAATATATTTAGTATTTGAAGTGTAAGATATAATCTTCTCAAGGAGGAATACGATAACGTCGTTGTCGTTATCGAAGGTACTGAATATTTGCCCCGTCCATTATTCCCAAGTAGCGCAGCTGCCGCTATATTAAGCTAATAGATTGTTAGGTATATAATGATTGGTATTGGTATCATAAAAATGCATTAATAAATAAGGATATTTCTGTGCTGGAAGGTATCATTTATTCTCTTGCTGTTTGAGCTTGCCTTGTTATTGCCGGAACAATGTGATCTCTTTATAGTCTCTCGAAACCCGTTTCAGACTATTATTTAATCCTTCAATGATGGCCACGTACATGAGCGTGTTACATGTGCTAATGTGCCTCATGCATGCAGCCATGCAGCCCAATGGTTGTCATGTTCATGCATGATATAATTTCCGTTCATAAATCAGACCATCGCATCAACTTACACAATTGCAATCGTCATCTTCGGTTTTTGGAACGCCCTCTCGGAGGTGACACATCTGTCAGGTTATTATCTCCGTCGAGAGTAATACCTCATAGTCTTAGTCGGGGACTATCCGATGCTATGCTAATGTAAACCTACTGTGCGTAATCAAACTCATTCATTATCAGTGCGAAGCTACCCTACTCAAATCAATGAATGTTATCCGGTGTTGGTTCAAGGGAACGCAATAGCCCCACAGTCATATGTGAGTGGTTATTCGAATAATCCAGATGAGCCCCAAATGCGGAGAGCCCTCTACTTGCATCACTGCCATGCAATCTTTTGCAGCCGAATAATATCCACGAATCAATCTGGTTGAACACAACTTGCACGGCAGGACATAGTCCTTTAGATCTGGCAGTTTGCTTCATCATCAAATCAGCTGCCATGGCACTATGCTTTCAATGAATCCGCTAAGCCTTCAGCTTATCCAATTGAGACGTAACTTGTATGCGCTCGCTACAGTGTCTACCAAGTGGGAATTTAGTACCACTACACTGATAGGAGAGGACCCGTAACATCACCCCGTTCTCTAAGATCAGTGACCTCAATGATGCTACGTTGTAAGAAGTAGACTTTGTCTGGACATCACAAGTGGACGTATCTTGAGTCGTTTTCATTCTTGTAATCCATAATCACTTCTTACCGCAACAGCCGACATCTTTATTTCTAAACATAACAACTCTTCTAGACATGATCTACAAATCTGCCATCTCTTCCGTTCCATCACATTGATTATGAAACCTGTTTCATCACCCGTTTCTCTAAGAACGGAGTCTGCTATGTTTTCTGTGGTTTTTGTGTGTAATGCATTTATTCCAGTGGTATATATTAACTCAGGATCATTTACTCCTTTGATATCATTGCAGGTACATATAATCAATCGTTCATGTACACCAAAGGTTTATCTGAATCCCAAACTCGTGCATGGATTTTGACTTGACTTTAATACCATTGAAGTGAAGTCCATTTACTCCGATGATTCATTTAAGCGCAGTTGTTTGGGTGTTGACTAATTTTGCTCCGATCGATACATATATACTGTACTTCTAAATGCTTTGAGACATATCTTCAAATGTACAAGGAATGTCCCACACGATCGATTCTGCTCGCCGTGACAGTATCACACTCAAGAGGGTCAGAGAGAACAATGTAGAACACTCCCGGTATCATTTAATTATGTCTGCAAATGTCTTGAACCGTAATGTCAATTGTAACAATCTCTGAATCAAGTTAGACCGTACTCGAGCCTATTGAACGATGTTCTAAGGTAACATGCAGAAGCCCTTCTATCTGCTTTGCTTATTACTCAATCCATTATGTTATATAAAATAACAAGTATTTTAAGTCCTCGTCTGCAATAGTACTTGATATAACATAGTATATATCGGTCTCTTATGTAGTTGGGTGAAACTAAACATAGCTGTAAATACGTCTAGTAATAAATTCGATAATGCTGAAGTTTGCAGTGTATTCCCAAGAATCGAGAATATCTGAAAACACCATACATGACTTATTTCCTCTTCGTCGAGGGTGATTCGAATGTCGATGAGAATACCTGATGACGTCATACATGTCTCCGTTTCAATTTGTCGAAGATGATTCAAATATCAATGAGAATACCTGAAGATAGCATTCATGTCATCATTTCTCTGTCTAGAAGGTGATTGAAATGTCGACGACAATACCTGAAACGATAATATATTTTTGTGTTTCTCTTTATCGAAGGTAATTCAAATGTCAATGCGAATACATGAACACATCATACATGTTGTTGTTTGTCTTTGTCGAAGGTGATTCAAATGTCGCTGAGAATAACAGTTTCACTTTTAATCAATCATTTACTCCTGAAGCATATCTGAGTTCTAATCATCCATACATTACAGTTTCCACTCATATATCCTGGAGGTACATATAAGCTATCTCAACAATCGATAAATTAATCCAAGGATCACAATACTTTTCACATGTCGGTAATATTCACACTAGTATCACCCAGTTACAGGATATAATCACACATTTCTGGCTCGCCCGAATCCGGATCATTTTTCAACAGACCGTTGAAGCCTGATAGTACTTCATTCTAGATCATAGTATTAGCTTCTTATTTCCACCTATTGCAAATAATAGTAACAATGGATATGATAATATGAACTGAAGTGAGAACACCTGATGATGGCATAACATGTTATCAATTCCCTTGTCGAAGGGTATTCGAACCAAAGGGATAATATCTGATGATGCCACGACGTATTGTCATTGCTTTTATAGAAGGTTGCTTTGAACCGAAGCAAGAGTACCTGATAATCCCATAACGTATTATCATTTCTCATGTGGAAGGTTATACAAACCGATCTGAGATGTTGTGATTGTATCATCAGGTATTATCGTTTCTCTTGCCAAAGGTTGATTCAAATTGAAGTGAGAATACCTGAGATTATCAGAGTGTATTAAGGTTTCTCTTGTTGAAGGTGATTCGAACCGAAACGAGGATACCTGAAGATGTCTTGAAGACATCTCTAACTGTATAATTTAAATTCAATCCTCCTCAAGCATTTTTCTTATTAATAATACAGTGGCATATTCTCATTTCTTTTGTTCGCAAGGTAAAATAAGTAGTTTAACCACATTCTATTCAAGGCATGTCTCCGAATGCCGCCCTAAACATCACTTCCTTCTCTCAATAATGTTATATCTGTTTACAATAATAATTTCCACTAATAGCAAATTGTCAAACAGTATGGTAAAGACACCATATGTAGCTTTTATCAAGGCATTGTCATGGTAATACCGATCAAATATCACCGAAACATTAAATTGATGTAGTATATCAAAGTTATATCAAACATAGTAATTACCTAATTAATATGTGAATGTAATATCGAAGAAGTAATATGAAAGATATTGTATTACTGAAGTAACATCCGAAAATTGTATCGACAAGGTAATGTCCTAGACAGTACTTCCCAAAGTAATATACGAAGATATTATCACCGAAATAATATCCAAGATATCAATTGCGGAAGTAATATAACAAGGCAATATTGAGTACGTAATATCGAAGATATCAAATAACAAGCTAATATTCAAACGTATCATCGACGAAGTACTATCGAAGATATTAATTACCAAAGCAATATATGAAGCTATCATTGAGAAAGTAATATCGAACATTTTAAATACAGATGTAATATGCGGAGTAATATTGAAGAAGTAATATCGAACCGATTCATTCCAGAAGTAATATGTGAAGGTAATATCAACGAAGTACTATCGAAGGCATGGATTAACAAAGTAATATGCAGGCTAATATTGAAGATGTAATATCAAAGATATTAATTACCAAAGTAATATGCGAGGTAATATCGACGAAGTAATACCAATGACATTCATTACCGAAGTCATATAAAGAGGCAATATCGATGACACAACCACCTTGGAATTGGTGGTGGTAGCATTAGAATGATTCTACACCCCATGGTGTTTAACGTCACCAGATAATCTTTTATCACTTCGAAGAAGTGACATCCTAGATGTCTAGTCCTACTTGAGCAAGCAGCACACAAAAACACAATCTTCCTAGTTCGACGTTATCCCTGAGCTCATCGTCAGACATATTATCAAACCACTTCCGAGACTCATCGAGTATGGCCTCGTGTTTCAGCCCGTAACAGGACCACTCGTCATCAACATCCCATTCATCGTATTCTTCTCCTATTGTGTCGATCTACTGATTGTTCGCACCATCGTCCTTCCATTGTTGTTTGGCTGCTCTAAGCTCTGTCTCAAATAGTGTCTGGGAATATTCTTTTCGTTCAGACCAGCCAATAATATGCCATTCCAAAGTGTTGGGTTTTAACCATCGGTATAACTGCTATCGTTTCTTTCATTATAACTCATCCAGCCGTGAGGTGTATACTGATCAATCTTTGCATATCCGATCTGAATACATTCTTTGAACTATTCAATTCTTTCCAGCGATGCCGACCATACCGTATTGCGCCAGAAGGTATAGTATCGCATCAGCACAGATTGCTCAATAAGATTTCGAGATACAATCATTATTATTGACAACCTAATAATAAACAATATATCATGAAGTCGATCCATTGCAGGAAAAGTAAGATCTACCACTGGCTGCATTGCGCCGATGATTTCTTCTCGTCACAATAATACCACTCAGTCTCATAGTCTTCCTTGCAGCCACAAGCCCACTCGTCAGCCCATGAGTGATATTCGTTCCTATGGTCTTTAAAGGCAATATCATCAATCGCAAGTAACATGCTGTTACCAGCTCTTTGCTGGAAGTATCCTATCCAAGGTTTATGTGTCTCGGGTACTTTGTGGAATATTGGATTATATCAATCGTTTTCATGTTTTTCAGATAATATTGTTTCTCTTGATCAAAATATATTGAGGGGTTCGTATTTGAAAAAAATTGGTGTATATCCGTGTAACGGCGCGTACGCCACCGTCCGGCTGCGTCCCAATATAGACGGTGATTAGGTGGATACAGTTGCAAACGTGGACTCGAGTGATAGTATATGTATATATGTAAGGTATGATTATCCCCAGAGATTTAAGACTGGTGGCGGGTCGACTATATAGAATAGCCGTTACCCGGCCCTGGCTACGTCAGGTGCCACTTGTGGCAACCCTAACTGCCTGCCGTTACATCATCCCCCAGTTCAGGAGCAGACCCCCTGGGCTGCAGCCACCCGTACAAGGAAAGGAAAGGAAGGAAACAATCATACAAACATTCCACGTACGTATTCGTATGAACAATAAGTCCCTCTACCAATTAGTACTGCACTGGGCAATCTATCGGGGGATCCACCGCAAGGGGTTACTCCACCTCCATTGGTAGGTGGTGAAACCTGTGCGAATGCCATTTGTACCGGGCCAAGATCCAAAGAAGAGAAGAATACACGAGATCAACAAGAAAACATCCAGAAGTGATCCCTTCATCCATATCTCCACTTCTGAACCATACACCAATGACCATCATTTCCGTACCTCATGTCTTGGCGTAGGCCATCGTCAGAATCATCAGGTTGGTAGAGCTTCCGCTCATGACTTGTCATTGATGGCAGCTTCCGCTGTCGGCATCAGTCATAGCCGTCAATCATATATGTCAATCGCGTCTTATTCGTCGATACCTATCACGTACGCTTCTCTACAATGGGTATACTTACCAAGTTCAGGTTCACCTGCGCTTACTTGAGCCTGTGGGAGGTGCCTCGAAGAATATCCCTCCAGCGGTAGCCATTGGTAACTGGCATTGACTTCCAGATGCTCCTTTACAAGGTAATCGTCTATCGAAGTCCTCTGCGATGACTATCCGGTCGACTTCATTGGTGCGCTTTCGATTGGCGGCTTCAGTAGTATCGCGGACGACTTCTTGGTAGACTTTTCAGTGTGTCTCGATAGACTCCATCCAGGTGGTCTTTTGCCTTGTCGGTACGACTTGACTGGGCGACTTCGCAGTAGAAATCTCGGTCAACTTCTCTGTGTGTCTCGGTGGACGGCCTCCCGGTGGGCTTTTTGTGATCCTCTCCGGTAGGTCTCTTTGTTGACCGATGCATCTGTTGGCAGCATTTGTCTCTGGATTTCGGTGGTCTTCAACTTCACTTGTCTTTTAGTTTCATCTCATTTTTCCGCTTGCTTTGGCACTTCTTTTTGGTCTGCTTCGTGTTTCGACTTACTTTGTGTTTCGACTTGCTTTGTGTTTCGACTAGCTTCGTGTCTCGACCAGCTTCCTGTTTCGACTTGCTTCATCATTGACCCTTAGACAACTCTTCGTCATTGAGGACTTCGCTTCGCCTGTCTTCGTCGCCTCTTCAGGCATTGGCTGTGAACTGGCTGACGCGTTTAGGGGTAGAGCGATCATGTTGACTTCGACAATGGGTGCTCAATGTAGCTGTCGGTACTTGAACTCATCTCGATCTATTATAGCAATTCTTCTCCAGGTGGGCTTATCATCTTCTCGATGCTTGGTGCGTTTGTTGATTCTTTTCTACTTATGCTGATCCCCGCTCTCTGGGTCCCACTGGTCCTTTCTGTTGTTAAGTGCTCTCTAGTTCTTCATTCCGGCACATCCGGTAGGGTCATAGTATATGAGGATTTGGGTTGTTATAGGGTCATCCATCTCTTTACAGGTCGTTGCTCAACCGACAACATGTTTCCTCTCATTGGTATTGTAGCTTGGTATTATGGTAGCTGGTGCGTTCGTCGACCCAAACGGCAAGATTGGGTGCTCGAACTGCCTCTACTGGGTGCGAAACGTGGTTTTATAGTTGTCCCCTTCCTTGTTTTCGATTGGGTGATAGGCATTCATGTGGTCCGGGGCTTCATTGGGAGCTCGGTTGTCCACACCCAGCCGCAGTCCGCCGTTCCTCATCGGAAATGAGGTCGGTGCTGCCGCAGGCGGTGATAAATGGAGGTCTACCTTTCCCAGCTCTTGCATTCACTCGCTCTTTCCGAGTTTTTGTTGATCCACGCAATTTGTGTGGTTCCTCACGGCCGGGTACCCTGTCATTTCCTCTCACCCTCTTCCTACCCCCTTCGAGCCAGAACCGCTCTGCCTCACGAATTCCGTTTGGATGACATGAATGGTGCGGTGCGAGAGTTGCCATATCTATGCTGCATACGTTCACATAGTGCTTGTATCTCACCACGATACGACAAATCTTGATATTCTGCTGGGATGTGACCCCCATCATCTGTTATCATCTCCACGTTGACTATGTCTGTTCCTATTCTCGTTATCCTTGTCTGCATTGTAGCGTGCTTTGGCAGAGTGGTGATGGGCAGGGGTCCCGGGTTGCCTGGATCAGACGGTTCGTCGCAATAGACCACTTCTCGGGAATTACCTTTCGGGAGACAACTTCGGTGACCCTCTGGTCGACTTCTCGGTACACAACTCAGTAGTCGGTTTGGTGGGCTCTCCAGTAACATGTTCGGTAGGCTATCTGGCAACATATTTTCGGTACGCGTTCCGCTGATATCAAGTGGTCTTTGCTTCTGATCTTCTCTCTGGAGCAATTGCAGATGCACATGTGATTCGTACCATGCTGGTGGTGCTTGTCATCTTCGACTTCGCTCCTTCGCTCCTCCGTAAGTCCACTTGTTGAGGCATCTCTTGGTATGCTCTCTAAAGGTATGTTTGCTGTCTCTCTGCCGATGTGCTTATCGCCGCTCTCTGGGTACACTTATTACCAATACGCTAGTTCGCGGTAAGTGCATTTCACCTTGGTTCCACTCAGCACTTCCGGTACGGTAATTGCCTGCGGTAGAGGTTGAGGTTGATTCCGGTATAGTCATACCTGTCTTCTAACGCTCATGGCCCCGCTGACAACTAATCACATCAAATGGCTTCATTGGGTGTCATATCGACTGGTATATCGTCCGTCCAGTGGTGATTGTAATCATACTTCTGTAGCTCAGTAACTTTGGTTCTCCGAATCAATTTCGGCATTGTCTTCGACTTGGCGATGGGGTATCTGCAAATGGTGCTCGGGAGTGTAATCGGTGGAGTTATGCCCCCGGTGAATCGCATATCTGTGTCTCTGAATGTCTTCTGCACTTGATTGCGAGTAATGTAACTTATCATCTAACATGACGGATCATATGCGTAAAACTCCACATAACCTCGGGTATCGCCCTCAGGCAGTGGATCGTATTGCAAATTCCGTGTCCTCCACCACAGCTGTTAGTAGCTCTATGAAAATCGCATATTGCATATCCGATATCATCGGTGGAATGAATGCATATGAACAAGTCTCCGGGCTACGGTGCCTCTGCAAAACCTCTGCAAGGTCTCAGGCCCGTTTCACTTCCAAGATTCTGTCTGCGGTATCATCAGTTGTCTGTACTCCATGATGGTAGTATTCGGGAGACCTCTGATTCGTAAGGCCTTCGGTAGCACCACAGGTGCCATCGCAATTTCCAGCTCCATCTACTTGTGTTAGCTCAATTGGTAATACAAAAGAGGATGGGAGCGGTGAAGGGTAAATCCAGCAGGCCAGATCTGAACGGTTCGCCACAATGGGGCCAAACCACGCGGTCCAAACACTCCCTTTGTGACTCGGCGAGCCGGTAGCAGTCATTCAAGCACTGTCAATGTGTATCCCTTCTGCAGCAACTACCGCCGCTGCTCCTGCTCGCTCGTGCAGCATACAAGGGTATTCAACTTGTGAGACCGCTCTCCTGTAGCTCTCAGCAACCCTAGTTCAAAATCCCAGCCAAACGGCGAGTGCCATGACGCTCAGCCTGCAGGATAGGTGGTCATATATGCAGTGCTCCCTTATAGTACCTCCGAAACTGTTCAGTCCTCACCGCGTTATGCTCCAACTGCAGAGTACAAATGGGATCTGCCTTCAGAACTTTTGATAAAAAGTGATTCGGACTGCAGGGTACTGATGAGATCTGCCTCCGGAGTGGCTCCATCCCCATCCAGGGATCGTTAGAGTGTGTGGATGCCCACAACAGGACCGACAAGATAATCTTCCCTCTCCCGCGTAGGTTCATCCGGGCCATCCTGACCTCAACTTGGGTTCCCAGGACTGTCCATGCACTACAGGATGTGACAAGTTGTAATTGTATATATATATGGAACGCCTTGTCCAGACGGTTCTTGAGGCATATAGCCATTGATCAGAGACGTTCGGCCGAGACATGCTGGATCGATAAAATCACCCGCTGTGTAAGGCACAAACTGTGGAGGGTCGACTTCTGTGCGAGGTCGAATGAGATCATGCTCAGTTGCCCATCGCGTGATCGTCTGTCTCGATATATGATATTCAGTGTTGTGGTATCTGCACTTAAAAAGCTCGATTGATTGTTGTACCGTGGAATCGCGTTATATCTTCGCCTCTGCCGATTGGGTATTAGGTATCATCTGACTGGGTCATCCGAATAGGTCAGAATTGGTCATCGGAATTGACCATCTAACTCGTGTGTTTCGGTCGGCGGTATTCGTCGAAATGGTGACCCGATCTGTTCGTCCATAATGGAGATGATCTTGGTAGTAGTCGTAATTGTAGTCGGTCTTCTGCATGGTGTATGCTTCCACCGTAGGTGCGCTTTAATGGTGAAACGATTCTCAGCCGGAAATGAGCTTCGACTGTGGACTAACTCTTCCCTTTCTTCATCTACTTCCTGCTCTTTTTCTCCGCCGGAAGTGAGCTTCGAGTGGGCTGGCTCTCCTCCTTGAGTTCGCTTGCGTCCCTTCGTTTGGCGTGAGGAATGGAATCGTAAGTGAACTTGGTCGTAGAATATGTAACAAAGTTGACTTGTATATTGTCTCTTGATTTGATCGGACTTCCACCGTAAATGGACGTGTTAAGGGGTAACGTGATGATGTAGTTGCAGAGTCTCCGAAGTGGGTGCCGATTGGCAGTGATCGGTCAACGTATCCTGTTCGATTGTATACGATATCTCTCGTTCGCTGGGTTTCGACCTCTGTTCAGTAGGAAATGGTCCACTTGACAACTGACGCGTGTCACCGGCGATGCGGCTTCCGAAGTCATCTGTGCTTTCGTCCATTGACTCAATTTGGGGTAGACTCGTCCATATGATCAGCGTTAGGATTGGTAGATCTCTGAATGGATGTGTAGTTGACTCTCATTGTCCGATTGTCGAGTTGTAGCGACGCGTCGGAAATTGAGAAAAAGTGTCTTCAGCGAATCCCGTGAGCCAAACCCATCCGTTTACTGACAAAGCGACAATAGTGTAAGGGCGTGTACGCCAGCGTGCGGCTGCGTACCGACATAAACGGTAATTTGGTAGATACGGTTGCAAACGTGAACTCGAGGATAGTATATGTATAAGTGCAAGGTACCATTATTGCTAGAGATCTAAAACTGGTGACGGGCCGACTATATTCAATAGCTGTTACCCGGCCCTAGACAAGTCACGTGCCACTTGCGGCAACCCTAACCGCCTGCCGTTACAATCCAGCCAAATCAAACATATTGATTTGCCTACGGCTAATTGCGTCTAGATATTATAACTTCCGATAGGTCATCCGAAATCTCATCTTGGCAATAATATTCTAGTCACTGTTCCCTGGTACTAGGTCCTGTATAATATCCCCGGGTATAACATTCACGATACAGTTACTCTCTGGTTGTAACCGGTATCCGAAAAGGTAACTTAACCTTAACATTGGGTCCATTGGTGAAATATAATCCAATCTGAATCTCGGTGAACGCAAGAGGAAGGTTGGTTGTGATGAGACAATCAAATGAGGGTGAGAGAGATGATGATTGATTGAACTGTCTATCGTACAAAGAGAGAGAGAAGATAGACATATATATATAAAGAAAGAAATCATCTCAATCACTACGTGCGAATCA
>Ga0307515_10006848_pt1 | contig 22670 bp, 6 predicted proteins | sample 17_EM_MG_FD_194513 | JGI IMG/M metagenome (GOLD analysis project Ga0307515, IMG submission 194513) | Populus trichocarpa ectomycorrhiza microbial communities from riparian zone in the Pacific Northwest, United States - 17_EM | ecosystem: Host-associated > Plants > Roots > Unclassified | place...
TTGGGTAGTATCAGAACATTCATAGTATATATAATAAGACAATTTTGACTCTATTTTTTGCAAGTTTTAAGTTTCTTGTATGTTCCAACAATTTGGAACAAGCTGAAGGCACTACTATATAGCTCGATCGCCTTTAAAAGGGAGATTGTCATCAAGCATAGATCACTAAATGTAGTTATTGATAAACTTTGATTAGGTTATTTGCGATTTTTCTTACATTTCAGTCATCCATTATTGTGACAATTCCAAAGTTAACTTTGGAAAAAGAATTTTCAACCGAGATATTTTTTTCCCATTGATGCTTGGCTTGATGCATAAGGATTCATTATCATAATTAAATGCATAAGGAATCTTTTTTTTCCTGATATATGTTCTTTTTGTCTTTATATATATATATATATATATATATATATATATATATATATATGTCATATGGATGCCTTACACCAAGACTTTGATATTAGCAACTTCTTTAATGTGTTGGGTGGGGATGATTTATGGCTAGTAGTGGTCTCAATATGTTGTTTTGATATCATTGGGATATATTATTTTAATTGGATAACGAGACAATTTAAATTTTCTCAATACATTCTAGATTATATTGATACAAGTGATGAGTTGTACATCGTCAATCGTCAAGGTAAAAAAGAAGACAATTAATTGATGATTCATGTACCTTTTCTAAATCTTTAGGAGAAGAAATCAAATATTTGTAAAGTGACAATTGTTAATTGATTTAGAAAGCTATACAAGATGGTATACGAGCATAACATAATGATTTATTATACCGATATGATTGCATTTTATAAGGAACATCCATGTACATAATCCGATATATTATGAGCCCCACTTTCCAAAATAAAATTAATTGTTATGCATTAGTTTTTCTTATAATATTTATTAAATATCTTGTTTATATATATATATATATATATATATATATATATATATATATATATATATATATATTATAAACGAGATTTTGCTGCATACCCATCCATGAGTTACAAAGATTTTTAGATGTAATTAAATGATATATTTAAATGTTATGAAAATTAATTTTGTTTAATTATGAAATTAGTTTAAATGGAATGAAATTAAAGATTATGTGAATTATGATTATGGTGAATACTAAATTATAAAATGTGTTAAGTTAAATTGGTTATTTTTTTTTTGGCAAAGAACTGAGAGATTAGAAAAATTATCGTTGTCAATTTGTTTACTTAGAGTTATATATAATATTTATATCTTTCGGATCGCAAATATCACATTCGACTCTCCAGATATAAATGTCGAATGTGACTTCATTCAATTTCCTTAATATTTCGTTACTACTGTACTGTTCTACCTTTTTGTTTTTTTTTAAAAAACTCATCGTATCGCTGCTAGGAACTTGGGACTTCGAGAATTGAGGTTTTCAAAATGATGATGTATTGACACGTCTTCAAACGTCAAGAATGTGATCATAGAGTAATCATATTCCAGCAGGACTTCAAGATTTTGGGGTGGTTTGTACAAACGCTGCTGTCATATTGATGCTAATCACATTAATTTGCATAATGGGGAGCTCGAGACAATTGCTTTTTTTTTTTTTTTACTTTTTTAACCAAGGATCGTGCCAAACAGTACCGAATTCTCTAAAAGTAAAATCTACGTTAACTAAAAAGAAAAGGAAATCACATAATCAAGGGTCAAAATTGTATTGCACGCACCTTAATTTACTGATAGATGCGTAATGGTTTTTATTTTTGTAAAGTGTGTTTTAAATTATTTTTTAATTAAAAAATATTAAATTAATATTTGTTAATTTTAAGTGTTTTTTTATATAATTTTGATGTGATAATATAAAAATTAAAATATTTTATTTTTTAAAAAATTATTTTAATATATTTTTAATTAAAAATTCATTTTAAAAAGCATCCATCCATCTTTATCTAATCATATCATGTCATGGATCTTGCTCTATAATATATAACTCAGTAAGGAATTAGGAAACAAAGTGGAATCGGCCATATAACATAAGATCACCATGCAACTTCAAGTATAAAATTGATATTCAGGCATTAATGGAAGATTCCAACCTTGACCTCTAAATATAGCCAGAGCCTAGAAGCCCTATACTGACAAAATTAGATGCTTCTATAAACTAAACATCTAATTAAAAGAGTCCCTGAAAACATGCAACTGTTCAAAACTCTAATAATTTCTTGTTACCGAGGAATGGTTGACATTAATCCCATTCATAATTATAATAATACCCATCTTCATCGTGTAATAAACTCCACTGCTGCTGCAGAAAACAAGATGTCAGAAGTACTATATATTCTATCTCTGATCTCCATTGATCGCAGCTACAAGTTTCATGATATAATTTTCAATGAGAGACATGCACATGAATAAACATAAACTACCTCAAAACAATAAATTAATGTGATATAAATCTCGTACATTGCTTCCAATGTTGTCGGGAACCCTAGGAAAATTAAACCAGATTAACAATATGTTGTCATTGTTATTTATCATATCTTTAAAGTAATACTCTTTGTTTTATAGTATTATTTTTTTCCTGGGTGTTTTTGAGAGATCAAATGCATGTCTTTTTCTCCTTCGAGATTCCCACGGTATCTTGTTGATCTCAAGGTAGACAATACGATGTCTTGATGTTTGTTTAATGCAGTCAAAGATGGAAAAGAAAAACATATAAGGTCAATTTTTAACTCACATGATAGTTACGCAAGGCTTTTATAGTGAAAAAGTTTTGGAACCCAATACGAGAGTTACTTTTTCACCATATATTGGTTAGATTCTTGAGGATGGCTTTTCTTTTTCTTCATAAATCCTTCTATCTCAAACGTGCTTGAGATTTTGTGTTTGTTAATTTGGCAAATGGTAAGTAAATTTTATATATTAAACAAGTTTTATAACCCACACTTTGTTGATGATATGATTTTAAGTTAATTTATAATGTAAGAGAAGAAAATGCTAGCGTTATGAATGTGTTTTTGAATACAGTGGATTTTTTTAATTGAAAAACAAAAAACTGATGTTTGTGTTTCATAAAATAATAAAAATGAACTAATAATTTAAAAAGAATTGATAATACTAAGAAAATAAGTTGAACTTCTTAGTAAAAGAAAAAAATAGAAGGACATACAAATATTTTATATAGACTGTTTTTTTTACATGTTTTTGTTTATTTTATATTTGAGGTTAATATTTTGATTACTAAAAACAAATGATTTTTATTTTTACAGATGCATTATACAAATACAACTTATTTATATAAAATACAATAGAAAAAAATTACAATGACAAATTATAATGATTGTTTTGAATTATTATGAAATTAAAAAAAAAACAAAAAAAAACAATTACTATTTAAAAAAACTTAAACTACTTTTTTTTAATAAAAAAATATGATATTAATTACAATTTGAATAACTAAAAAAATAAAAAGTAAAAAAAAAGGGCACACACTACTTGGCCTAGCTAGCAGGCAACACTTGTATGACTAGTTGATTGTTTTTTTGATCTAATAAATGACGGGTTTTTTGCTGTGACAGATGACTTATTGTTTGGTGGATATTTCTTTGCTCAACTTTGGTGACCGAAAAATCAGTATTCGAGTTTTTAAATGTCAAAAACTTGTTTTTAGTTAAAAACATTTGAAAAACATTCTAAGAACCCAATAAACTTATTTTCAAATTCAAAACGCCATGTAATAAGTATAAAATGATAAAAAACTTGGTGGATCCATATTTTTTTTTTCCTGTCATGTATAAAGGGTAACATCACCTCCATTAAACTTTTTTTCTAATGAAAAATCCATTGACACAAAAATCAGCATTTTTATTGGCTAAAATATGGCCATCAAAGCACTTTCTCTCCCCATAAATATCTTACAATGATTTTCTTTATCCTCTCTCAACGTATAAAGACTGAAACATGAAAGAAAGAAGAAGTTTGAGATTGAAATAAAAAGTGCTAAAATAACAAGAACCAAATAATATATAAATTGAAATTTTAAAGATTGAATTGAAGTTTTTCAAGACAAAAATGAAAATGAGGTTTGTTTTGTTTTGTTTTTTTTTGTTCTTGTTCTTTGATTATTTTTTAACAACAACCTAAGATTTTATTTTGGAAATTTGATCTTTAATTTAATATGGAAATATTTATCAAAACTTCATATATGTAAAAACAATATATGCAAAAAGAAAGATCTCTCAATATATAAATAATGTTAATATAACTTCGAATGATAAGACTTGAAAGAAATAATGTGAGATGATTGAAATGAAAAGAAATAACACTATTTATATAAACAATACATATGAGTCTGTATGCATAATAAATATCATTGTTACTTTTCCATATTCTTTTAATTTAATTTATTATAACTATAATTATATTATAATTAAAAAAAAATGTAATCCATGGAGAATTTATTGTCCTTGCATACATAACATTATTAATCATAATAGTATAACTACCAGTTTTCCTTTCCAATAAAAAAATCAATTAACTTGCTAGTATTGGGTAAAATAGTTTTTTTCTCAATATTCATTTGTCATTATGAGATTGATCGGGGATAATTAGATTTTTTAATCTTTTTAATGAATAATATAAAGACTCTATTACCTTTAAAAGTAAAATTTATCAAAAGATTGATTGATATTTTAGTCCATTTACATTTTAAAAGCACATTGTAAAGACTAAATTACTCTCAAAACCAAAATTTCTCAAACTGATATTTAAGGTTTTTTTTTTCATCATTTCAAACTAGTTTTCTAGTTATTATTAAATTGAATTGGGGGTGAAATGATCTTTTGATAAATATAAATATTATTTAAAAATAAAAAGTGGTTGAGACGTGCAATGCAAGCACTAACGAGTGGATAATGTTTATGTCCTTAGGTAATGTGTGTACACAGTAGAATAATAGTTGGGCTCCGATTGACTTTTCTTTTTCTTTTTCTCCCTCTCTTCTCTCTTTTCTCCTCACCAAAATATAATGTTGTCCTCTTATTTATTCCTCTTATTTCTATTTTTTTGTGTATCTTTTTTGATTGATTTCTTTCTTCAATTTTATTTCTCATTATTTGTTTTCATTTAATTTTTATATCAAATTCGGTCCTCATTCTTTTGATTGCTGTTTGGTTTTTTTTATCTTTTTCCTATTTAAACTTTGTTTTTAATTTCATCCCTCAGCATTTGATTTCAAATTATCTTTATATCAATCTAGTCTCCATTTTTTTAATTGTCATTTCTTTTTTTCTGTATTTTTTTTAATTTCATCCCTGAATATTTTGTTGATTTAGAATTTTTCTTTGTTATTTTTTAGGGTTTGCCTTTTATATGGTTAGTTCTAAGCTCTTAACCAAAGTCATGGATTTCAAAAGTTTATACGGGTTGACATTGATCTTTGTAGGTTTTTTTTTTTTAAAATTGATATTTTTTTTTCAATTTCGTCCTTTAACATTTGATTTATTGGAAATTGGTCTTTGAGTTGTTTTTTTTTTCAATTTCCTTTTTATAGGATTATTCGAATTTTATGTCCGTGATCGCAAGGTTAACCAAATATTTTTTTTGTTAGTTTGTTTATTGTCTTTGTATTTTGTATTTATATTATTTAAGTTAATCGAGTTTATTAAATTAAGTCGAGTATGACTAAAATCTTATATTTTTATATTTTTCTTTTATAAACAATTGCGCCATCTTAACAAAAAAATTTTAATATAAAAAAAGTTTAGACCGGCTCACGACGGAGCATGAAACCTATCTAGTTATAATCAGTTAGCCAGCACCCACTGGCATAGCTCCATTGTTACTTAATTATGTGATGGGGTCAGGCAAATATCTATTGGGCCAAGTAGTGTCATCATGGGCTTAAGATCATGTAGTCTTTTCTTTAAAATTATTTTATGAAAGAAATTAAAAGGGAAAAAAAGAAGAAGAGAAAAAACAAATAGAAAAAGTTGAATTATTGTACGTACTCAGTGATGAACCAATAATCCCTTGGGTGACATAAGATTCTCGTTTTTCTTACATGTATCTAAGATTTGAATAAATTATAGTTGTTATGTTCTTGATAATTGAGAGAATATAATTGTCTTAAAAAAATCAGAACATGATTATTTCTCCATATTGAACCCTGCATGGACCTTTTTACGAGCTCACGAATGGATGTTTTAATAGAGAGAGCTCTGAACATCTGTGAATGAAAGAGAAGTAAGGACCCTTTTTTTTTCTTCCCAGAAAGAAAGTTAAGGATGGATGACCCAAAGAGAAAGGGTACCAAAAGCAAAGTTACATGGCAAAGGTAACGCTCACCAATTCTTATAGGCAAAGCCCCTTAATTAAAGAAACTAAAAGCTTTGTATCATCTCTCTTTCTATATGCCCAAGATAATTGATCCTGCTTTTTTAATGAAAAGGGGTTGGGGGAAAAAGAAAAAGAAAAAGAAAAAGAAATTCGTTTGTTTCTCATAAGTACGTAGGGATTGTAATCAATTTCTATGGGTCGAGTCTTTTATATTGATACCTTATTTATTATTTGTTATTCAACAAAAAAATAAAATACTATATATATATATAGATAAAATAATACATTTGGATGTACAATATAAAAAATAAAATAAAATGTAGTATACTTATCCCACATTGAAAACTTAAGAAACAATTCATGTGGATGTAGACTACAAAAAAGAGAGTAAAGTGTAGTATAGTATAGTTATCCCGTATTAAAAAATTAAGAAACAATCCATGTAGATGTAGTTATTTATAGCTATTCCAAATCGAAAAGTTAAGAAACATTCCATGTGGATGTAAGCTATATATAATTATCTCACATTGAAAAATTAAGAAAAATTCATGTGAATATATGTTAAAATAGATATATGAGGTTAAGCATTCATAAATTAATTTTATATTTTTAAATTTATAAAACAAATATAAAAAAAATCAGGTCTCACCCTTGTTACACTCGATCACCCAGGTTTCGGGTTGACTAGGCCAATTGCAAGCCTAACTTTTTGTGATTTGAAACTCGACAAGCTAGACCGGGTTTCATAACTATGAGTAATACACTACTATATTAAGATTAATCTTCATTCATTAAGATTATTTTTGCTTTTAACCAGGTTTTAAGTAAATCGTCCATATTTTTTATTGGTTTCTTAATAAATTATTTTTCTTATATCCTTTTAATCTAAATCGATAGATGTAAAAAACAAACTTACTTACATCCAAATTAACTTTTTAAAGTTTAATATTTTTCCTGAAGTATCATCTTAACTCTTTTTGCGTATGAGAAGCCAAAGACAATAAGATAGACACCATAATGGGATTAAAAACCAATTTAATTGGGGAGACTAATTATATCTCAAGCATGAATATGATAGAATTGTCATCTTATGTATTCTAAATCAAAATGAATAGAACATTCTCAAAGAACATGGTATTTTTTTTCACCTAAGATATATACTTTTCAAAACTAAAAAAATAGGATGAATACAAAAATAATTAATTAATTTTTAGTTGGTTGTGGCAGGTTGAGGGGAATGGAGCAGGATAAAACCCAACCTCCCTCCACGTCTTGTAATATCATTAATACAACAGTGTTAGAGAATAATATAAGTTATATATTGTATTTTACTTTATAATTTAAATTTTTAGATTGAGATAATTATTTAAAATGATATCAAAATCTTGATTATCAAACGATCATGAGTCTGAGTCTGAATCTGAATCGTACCCTTTTCATTTTAATTAATAAACTTAAGCACAAGATATAATTCTCATCTATATGATACTTTAAGTTTTTATGTTGAGATGATTCTTTGATACTAATATATATATTAATTTTTTTCAAAAAAATAAAATATTTCACTGCTATGTTATCATCAAAATCAATAAACAACTAAAGCATTCAATACGTTAAGAAATTCAAGATATTATATCAAATTCAAGATATTATATAGTTGATGCGAAAGAATAAATCATACCCCACATATTAATTTTCCATGCAAGTCAAAAAGTTAAAACACCTTTTGCTTGATTTTTGGAAATACTTAACTAGGTCATTCCAGTAAGTCTAAATTGATTAATCGGCAGAGCACAATGATTTACCGACAAAAAGTGGTCAAGCTAATGGGAGCAACTTGCATAAAATGCCCCAGCTCCTTCAATCATGTTCGTTGCCAAATTGACAGATGCTTGTTCATTCCTTACATTCACGGTTATTATTATTCTATGTCAAGAATGATTAATGGATGAATTAATGATCTTGTTTGAAAACTGAAAGATCTAAATATATGATTCCAAAGTCTATATGTCTAATTGTTTCCCATGCTCGTATGCACATGATTTTTCCAATAAATTAATGAATTTTAGAGTTTCCCATTATTAAGATTCATCTATTGAAAATATATTTTCTCAAATGACTATAATCAAGAGATCATGAGGTTGTGATAATTCACCTAAAACCCAGGTTAGCGTGCATGATCTAGAGGAGAAATCATGGAGAATATGAAAGACTTGTGTTTAAGTTATGATATCATATTTCAAATCAAAATCACAATAAAAAAAATGATATGGGATCAAATATAATTTGAGCTTACTTAGGATAGTAATGTCGCTTGGTAATAAATGAACATGTTATAAGATCATTCTCACAGTTGGAATGTGAGGCCACGAAGAAGGGTTAAGGTCGACGTCTTCTCTCACTGTATGCAAGACGGGCATTCCAATGCACTATAATTAGAAAAGAAACAACTAAACTGATAGTAAGAATATAATATAAGCAACCAATGATCTTCGAAGATATATTAATCAGTCATCTGCTTGCGACCACTCCTTTGAAAAAATTGCCCATATATGGATGTGGCTGCTTGATTTTTCTTCTTAATTGGAATAAAAAGAAACCTCTTTGATCACGTGGCTTGTAGAAGGACCAATCTAAGAAGAAAATCAAATCTATGCCCTCGTGTTAGATAAATTTATCGGCTGGACAATATACAAAGTAGGAGCTAATTTCTTCGAGGAAGTAATAGTCCTGTTCCCTGTGATCCTAAGCAAAATTTAGCCACCTAGTTCGTATGTACAGTGCTTATACATGGTTATTTACTTATTCTTCATTGATTATTTGGGTTAGAGAAAAACATGATGGATCATCAAGTCATTTATATACCTAATTGTTTGATCACTATTAAATGTAATTGTAGAGTATGTTTAGATGCACATATATAGACGATAGGGACACTATTATTGAAAGCATTTACTATGTAGCTCATTTCTTTTTTTCTGCAAGTGTTAGTAAGGCCCATATTCCTAACCTGCAGGCTATGCCCAAGCATTCATGCAATGCTTCCTGGTTTTCAAGAAAAAAACAACAATAATAAAGCATCTAAACCCTGCACTACCATTGTTTTCGATCATTTGTGAAAAAAAGGTGTTGTTCATTAGGGTTTGAACTAAAAGTAAGAACCTCATTGTCATCGATGGTACGCCTGTTCAGGCCCAGCACCAGTACTGAACTGTTTCAACAATTTAAGCAGGGGGGGGGGGAATTCCACCCATTTATATATATCTAAAATAGGAATTCATCAGCGATGCATTTTTTTTTTGTAGTGGGCTTTGTGTTTAATTAACTATAATATTTTCATCTCTACAAATGCTCTTTTTAGTACCTTGCGCTAGCAATGACCTAACCAAAGGTGCGAGCCAAAATTTGCACAACCCGAATGACTCTCGGTGCAAATATCGGTTCATTGAGACAATCAAACTGGAAAGAATTATACACAACTTGAAAAAAAATCAAAGGCTTTCTGAATCCAGTTAGATTGATTGCTGTATAATTAGCTTAATTATTTTGAAAACACTGTTAATTGCAAGCCAGACATACTCGTGCAGGTGGTAAGTAATTTGGCGATGTTAAATTTCCCTTCTTATGGAACACATACATATAAATATGCGGGCGGGCGGGCGGGCGGAGTCTAGTGTGTGCTCTCAAATCTCAATTACAGGAAAGGAACCATCGATCTACCGCCATTAGTACAAAGCTATATGTACAGCACTGGTCGTCTAATAATGTTGAAGGACCAACCATGTAATTAGCATAGGCGCCATATAGAAAGAGAATAAATCTCTCACGAGAAAATAACATGGTAGTAATTAAGAACTTAAACAGCGTATTGAACTATTTGGCTGTGAAAATTATGTTTAGATTGTGTTCACAATGAGTGGTTTAATAATTAGGAAATTAACAAACCCTAGTGATTAAACCAACAATGGTGATTAAAAATTGATTGCAGTTTTAGGGTTTTGTTAAAAGGTTGCAGTGAGAGTGTGTGGATTAAAAAGTTTAGTACGAGTTGTTGAGGAACAAATGCACGCACACGTTAAAGTTTACACTAAAATATATATTTTCCCCTAAAGAACGAGGGGAAAAAAAGTAGTAGTAGTAGTAAAAAGGAATCAAGTCCCAAACTTGCTTACTTTTCTCTTTTTCTCCCTTTCTCACCCTAGTTCCCTACCTCCCCCACGTCCACAAAATAAACACACCCTCCTCTACTTTCTCCCTCTCCTTCTCTTCGTATAGTCCCTCAAGTGTCATTTTCTCACATATACTTCACACAAAAGAAACAACCATTCACTTCATACCTTGTCATTTCTTCTCTCTCTCTCTCTCTCTCTCTCTCCCCTCCCAATCTCAAATCTCTGCAACTACTCCCCTCAATTTGATCCAAAGAAAGAAACCCCAAAAATCTCACCTGAAAAATTCTCAACTCTTTTTGCTTAGATTGTCCAGAACAAACCCCTATAGCTTCATCTTAATTTCTTGATCCTTAACAACATACACTTCCCAATTGCACTGTACCTACAAGAAAAACAACAAGAAGAAAGACAGAGGAGATAATTAGGAGACCTAATTAAGAGGCCTCATTTGGCTGCTTAAAGATGGAGCTATTCCCAGCACAACCAGATTTGTCTCTTCAGATTAGCCCCCCAAACAGCAAACCCACATCAACATGGAGGAGAACAGAAGAAGAGATGGATTTGGGGTTTTGGACGAGAGCTTTGGACTCGAGAAACTCTATTTCTTCAATGGCAAAACCTGATACCTGTTTTGAGCTCTCGCTATCTAATCCAAAGGTTTCAGAGCCTAACTCCAACCATTTCCACAATATCCTCCAAAATTCTAACAACTGTAATGGTAACAATCTCTTCCATTCCTTTCAACAAAACCAATACACACACCACCATCACCAACAAAACCACCTGCATAATCATCATCCAGTGCTCTTTCAACAGCAACAACAACAAGGACTGAGCCAAGAGCTTGGTTTCTTGAGACCCATTAGAGGGATTCCTGTCTACCAAAACCCTCCTTCTCCTTTTCCATTCTCTCAACAAACTTTTGATAATACTTGCTCCCAAGCTTCTTCTCTGGCTGCTAATAACTCTAGTGCCACAAGTATAAGTCCCTATCAGTCTCAAGGGTCGATGAGATCAAGATTCATGTCTAGGTTTCCAGCTAAAAGAAGTATGAGAGCACCAAGGATGCGTTGGACTACCACTCTTCATGCTCGCTTTGTTCACGCTGTTGAGCTATTGGGTGGCCATGAAAGTATGCTTCATTTTGTTTCTTTTTTCTCCTCTGGCTTTCTTCTTTTCTATATTCTCATTTTTATCGTTTCCGAAGTTTTCCCTTCTTCTTTCACCTTTCCTGTTCATTTTTTTTTACCATCTTCAATAACACTGAAAAAACAAAAAAAAGGAACTTGGAAAAGAAAATTTGACTCATATTTTCCTTTCCTCTTTCCTTGTTCTTCTCTTTTCTTTGTTGGGGTTTAGGGGCTACACCCAAGTCAGTTCTTGAGCTTATGGATGTGAAAGATCTCACCTTGGCACATGTTAAATCACATTTGCAGGTAATGAAAGCATATTCTCAACTGTTTTTCCTTCCTGCGTGTAGTGTTCAAACTCCTTTTTGTTAAATAAAAAAGATATGTTGGAAAAATTGTTCTTTGTTTTCTCTCTAACTTTCTAACTAAAACTTATTAGCTCGAGTTAATAGTGTTAAATTGATGCAGTGTTAATTGTACTTCTAAGCAGAATTTGCCTTTCGATAGCATACATTACAGGAAGGGTGTTTTATTACACATGTCACAAATTCCAATGTTTCCCTGCAGAGGGTCTCTCTAATCCTTTAAGCACTTATTTTTCTATTAGATCTGATGGTGCTGCTAGCTAATAAACAGCTTTTTGCTTGGAAGAATGAACCAGGAAGGGGGGGGGGTATATTATCGATTTCAGGAATCAAGTAAGACAAAGCCCAAGGAATTCAAAACGAGTCATAGCCAAGCCGCGACAAGTTTGCACTCAGTCCATTATTTTTCATTTTAAAAACATTTTCTCTTACATTGAAGAGAAAAAAGAAAAAAAACCCATCATTGTTCAATGATATGTTTCGCAGATGGGTTTATCAACACCACTTTTTTAACCATGGTGAATCTCATCCATGCATGCCACATCACCTATATACATACATGGGCTCATCAACCCCACTTTTTTAACCATGCTGAATCTCATTCATGCATGCCACATCACATATCTGCATACATGCATTTGTATGGGCAAACAAATGATTCTGTTCAGAGTTCAATTAATCTCACTTTTTACAGTTTGTACTTGCACTTGAATCAAACCATCTCTTGTGTGTGTGTCCTACACAGCATATTGGTCTCTTTTTCTCGTTTTATCCTTTTCTGTTTAAAGTTTTCGATATTCTTCTTGCTCTGTTAATCAATGCCCATTTAAGCTTAATTTCTATGCTTCATCACAAAATTAGTCTAATAATATTGTTTCTGAAATTGTGATGGATGCAGATGTATCGAACTGTGAAGACCACTGATAGAGCAGCAGCTCCTTCGGGTTAGTGCTTTTCCCTATATATGCTTTCTTTCATGTCTTTGCTTCATGAAAGTTTTCAGTGATTATATATATTCATAGGCAACAATATTATTAATGAGCGTTGTGTTAATCAATGTTCCTTAATTACGTTGGTCTTAATTAATTACTGGCCCAATCCCTCTTCTTCTTTTTTGTTTGTTTAATATCGTGTACGTACAGCGCTATCGGACGTGTTCGATAATGGATCATCTGGAGATACTTCAGAAGATTTGGTATTTGACATTGAAAATCCTAGAAGGTCAGAAATGTCAATGCAACAGGGAAGACCAAATGCTCACCAGGACAAGGACTATCAGGCTCTCTGGAGCAACTCTTCAAGGTACCACTGCTGTACCATGCTTATTAATCTCTTGTCTACCCTTTGATGCCATGGGTTAGTTACAGAATGCATGCTTTAGTGGAGAATAAAAGGACAAATAATAATAATAATAATTAAAAAAAAATAACAAACAAATGGAATGTAGAACAAGCATAAGGAATTTGTGATGTAGTTCCCAGTTTCTAATTTTTTCTTTTCTTTTTTCAGATCGATCTTTTAAGGTAATTAACAAAGGCAAGATTTAAACCTGAATTCTTCCCCTCTTACAATTGTTTTAATTGCTAAGGGTATTTCGTAACACCGACTGTCCATTTGCCTATAAGTAATCAACTTGCCGTCTTGGTCAACGATTATTTCTCTTTCTAGAAGTAAGGAAGGCCCAAGAGCACTTAAATTAAGACAATTATGATTTATAAAGAAAAGTTTGGATTACTTCCTTGTGGCAAGGACAAAACAGATGAAAATTGCATGGCTCGTTATACTAGGTATCCCATCTTTCATGTTCTAGTCACTCCTTTCCTTTCTTTTTCTCTCTGGGGCGAGGGGGGGTCCAATTAATCTAGCTAGCTTCTCTGGATCTTTTTGGCCTTGACGCTGTGTTCCTTAATCTAGATTCATTAGGGATGATTAATGTAAAAATGGGATTATGCATGTTAGACACGAGTTTAAAAAATAAAAAGATCACTCAAGTACTGGTTCTACTACCATATCCCGCCTCTCTCTCTACTCTTCATCACAAGATTATATATCAAATACCGTAACCACATGCAAGAAAACACAAAAAGAGGAAGAAATGATTTCACTGCATTGTTCTGTCCGTCCACGACCATCATGAAGACTGGAACACCATGATGGGGTAATTATACTCTTCCTTGTAGCAGTGGGTAAAAAGGAAGTTAAAGAATCCACCCACTCTCCTACCATTATTCCAAGACATGAGAATCCCATTTGACAAATCCACCTAAAAAATGAAGATATCTCTTTCCTTCGGATTTTGTGGGCTCTGATAGAGAGAACTATTAAATGGGGCCTACAGTTAGAATACTTAGTGTCAAAGATAAACCCTGTGATGGCCCCATTATTGGAAAATCGTGGTGCCAAAGTGATATGCCCTTTGAGACTTCCTTGCTATCTGTTGCTATGTGTCATGGGCTATCACATGGGTGAGCTCAACTTTATCTTCAATCAGCACAAAGATAAAATGTAAAGCGAAGGGAACTATAAACAAGACAGTAAAAGATAGCTTTCTTTTCTTAGTTTTGCTTTTTATTCTCTGCATGGCTTCCACTGATAGGAAATATTCTCTCAATCTGTTGGTTTTTAGCAGGGAAGCTTGGTTGCATGGGAAATTAAAGGATTCTGGCGGAAACTTACCACCACTTGAGGTACCAAAATTTCAAATCTTTCTTTCCTATAATGTCCATGAGTTTCAAGATGTTGTATCCAACACATAAATCTTCTGTTGCTGGAACTGGTGAAGAAAAGCAGATTTGTTCTTTTCTCTCTTCCCCAAGCCCTACCCATTGGAAAGATACAAGAAAGGCAAGGGCTTTCCATATTCTTTGCTTAGGTTATCCACTTGTTGAAGAGGAACTAAGTAATTTTAAAAGATTATTTAAGGGATGCAAGAATAGTTTTTTTCTTTTATCACAGGGGAGAATAGTTTTATATATATATATATAATATGGAAAACTTTTTTTAAAAAAAAAAAGGAAGGAAGGGCATTTCCATGCTCATGATTAAACAAAACCCTAAACACACCTTAAACCTGAGCACTCCTTGAATTACCAACCCCATTTTGTTGACCTGGATATATATGGTTCATATCTATATATATATATATATACACACACACAAGAGAGTAAGTAGGTGGAGTCAAATATATAATTACACAGGTAAGATTATACATATTCATAAAATAAAGCTAGTAAATAAGTGTACTATTAGGTACTCGTATTGGGAAATGCACAGTGGTCACACTTTGGCAGTCTTTCAAAATGTACTCCTAGCCATACTTCTTTTTCTTTGATAAATATTCTATTATTCCCTGAGTCAAATGTCCTTTGATTCCCACCTTCACACACTTCCCTTGTGCTACTCTGCTCTATGTGATTTATTGTCCTAGCTACAGCTACCTTTTGCTTTCTTTTTATGGTTTCTCATTTCAATTTTGAACAACTCTTTTGTTTTCTCTTACAGCAGAAGGGCATGGATCCAAAGTGCTTGAGCTATGAGAAAATATCAGATGTAAGCTCATCGACCGTTTCAGGGACAAGCCCCAAGAAGCCTAATTTGGAGTTCACTTTGGGCAGGCCACATTGAAGTTATCCACTGTGTACTACTCATTTTGAATCATTATTATCTCTGAGGGGATGCTGGTGAAGAGAATCAGGTACCCAGGTGAGAAAATCAGAGCTAAAGAAAAAGAAAAGAAAAGGAAGAAAAAAAGAAAAGAAAAGGAGAGCTAAAGAATGACAAAGGGACAGCAAAGACAGAAAGCAACAAAAGGTGAAGAGTGGAAAAGGCATGTCCTTCATATCAAGCAGTGAAATCCAAATCAACATATTATATTCCTACGTAAATATGAAATCTAATTGATTTTGTATGTTATTGCACTCTCGGAGAAAAAGAGAACGAGAGAGAGAGACCTTTAGAGAGAGATGGAGAGAGAGAACTTTAACCATCTCAAAGTATAAAGCGATCCTTGGTAATTGTAATGGAGCAGTTTACATTAATATAAAATATTTTCATATTTTTACCAAAGAGTTGGGGCTCTATTTTCATTCCTAGGCATTGTCACATGCTTTATACTCTACGAACAAAGGAAAAGAAACACTTTGAGAATATAAGCCAGGAAAGCATTCGAAATAAAGGCATGGGAAAACTGAAATTGCAATATCCAGAAGAAAAATAATTTTTCCACAACGCCTTTTTACAACCATTTATCAATTATTGGTGGTTGAAATTGTGAGAGAAATATATAAATTATATTTGAAGACGTCACGTAACAATTTAAACAACTGTGTTAAGATGATTCTTTAATATGATATAACAATCTTGTTGATTAAGCAGCCATAAATTTGAATTTCATCATCTCCATTTTATTTGATAAAAAATCAAACACAGAGTAGTGTGTGCCTTCAAGTTCAAAGAGTTTTTACTTAAGGCGTGTATTATAAAATTATTTAAATCATATCTTAGGATATCACTTAAGAATTTAAGATCTGTAATGTCAATAATTTTCTTGTCTTGTCTAATAATTTTTATTTTTTTTAATATTATTGTCCGGGTTAGTTTGCACGCACCTCAACTAATCCAACGGGCCCTGAAGTTAACAACCATGTAAGTCTCCAGTGACCCTGAGATTTGTGAGACTCGAACTGGTGGCCTCTAGGGAGCAAATCTAGAATTTGACTAGTTGAGCTACGTATAGCCCTCAGGGTTATCTTGTCTAATATTTAAAGTATAGATTATAACATATATTTTAACAAACAAAATTATTTTTTTTAATCTAATGAATAAATATATTTTTTAAAAAATCATTATTAGTATTTATTTAAATATTATCTTATTATAAAAAAAAATTCATGATTTGTTATGTTAATTAACATGTAATTTTTATGCTAATCACCTCTCTAACATCTTATATTAAATTAATTGTCAAAAAAAAATTAATCAACAAAATCAAACCCATGAATAAAACATTAAGCAAAAAACATTACTTTAAAAGTAACAATAATATCCGAAGGAAAAAAAACAACATTATCCGTGAATTTAAATTAATTGTCAGAAAAAATTAATAAACAAAATCAAACCCATAAATTAATGGGCGCGATCGATCTTCAAGCTTGGTGCATCGTTGATGTAGAATTGATGCATGTTGCCGTCAGGGGCTCCAATTCCGCTACCGCTACCGCCACCACTTCCAAAGGAGGATCCAGAGGATACGACGTGATGATGGAGAGCATCCCAGCAATTGCGGCAATGGAGCATCGGGGAGCCATGACTCCAGGACGGTAGAGGAAGCAGAGGAGGTGGTTTCAGAGTGTTGAGTTATATTTACATGAAGGGCAGTATAGCATTTTATAAATAACAACAATTGTATAAAGAATTTAAGATCTGAAATAGATTTATTCAAGATAAAAATTGATTTGTATACGGTCAAAGTATACGTAAACAACTTTTAAAAAAATTGTAATATCTAATCCATTTTTGTCCATCATACGTACTAAATACTCTACTAAACACTCAGCATCTCTTGTTTTTTCAAAACTAAGCAAACTGTTTTTTTGTTGGAAATGTTTTTTTTTTATTTAAATTGAGAAATTTTGAATCATCATAATCCCAGATCACTCACTCGGAGTATTATCCCAGTACGATTGTTAGCCATTTTGGAAAAGATATATAAATGAAACAGTATTATCTTTGAACAAATCCATATATTTCATCAGTACGTACATCTCAGATCAATCAACTGGGCATTGTTAGTTCCCAAAAGTTGCACAAATTGCATCATCCATGGGATTTTTGTTTTTATATTAATTTCCTCTCCACCATGCAACATGCTTTTAGCACATTACATGCCGATTCACCCAGATAATGCCGAAACTCTAAGCTTTTTCTGTTTTTTTGGTCATTCTAGGAACAAGATTGTTCATGTAATCATTAACTTTATCATTGCACTTTAAATTTAGTATGGTTAAAGCATGGAACTGCCATGATAATGTAGCTTTACAAAAGAAGATTGCACCTTGCAATTCGTAAATGACATTTTACCACACAACGGAAAGCTTCTGTGAAAGTGCTGAAAAATTTGTAGTAGTCCTTTGAATATAAATGAACTTTAAGCTCTTTGATATGTGCAACTTTTGACCGGTACTTTTATCCTCCACTTGCTAAACCGAGCAAGCCCTTGCACGTGAGATTATATATTTAGAAAATTCAATTCAAGTTTTGTTAAATTATACCAACAATAATCTCGACGTACCAATTCAGGTTATCGAATTAATGCAATCTAGATTTGCTCTTATTTAGTGCTCTATTTTTTTTTTATGGTTGTTCACGACATTATTTTTTAGTCCTTTTTGTTTTTCATATGCTTTTGAATTTGTGCGCGCGCGCAAATACAAATATTCAAACTAAAACTAGTAGCACACATAAATTAAAGTTTGGTGTCATTAATTAATATGTCACATCATCATTCTTTTCCATCTCAACAACTCTAAAAAATCACTAATTTTGTTAATAAATTTTTATTCAATTTTATCTCTTTCATCCTCTTTGCATATTTCACTAAAAAATCATTAATTTTGTTAAATTTTGCGTTGTTATTTGTAAACATTTAGTTTAACAACAAAGGAATTTCTTTTAAAAAAAAGTTTTTTATGTGTAAACACAAAGTAATCTTAATTTTGAGTTTCACAAACAATTCCAACTTAAAAGAATCTTCTTTTATATTTTCTTTGCGAATGATATACATTGTCTTCAATGTTTTGAGACTATATAAAATTTAAGAATACATTTGTAAATTAATCTTCACAAACAAGTTTTAGTATACAAATTAAATCTTGCTTTTATTGACAAACACTTAGAGCGTTAGCAAACACTTTTTTAACCTTTTTTTTATGTGCAAAATAAAGGTTGTCAACAGAATATTTTTTTTTCTATATAATAGATATTTTTGTTGGCTAAAATACTTATAGATAAAAACTTATTATTGAGATAAGTCACACTTGTATTCTGATATATTTTTGCTTGAAATTGGCTCTATAAAAAAAGTGAAGTCTATCTTATTGTCCTCAGTAGTTGAGTCTTGGTTAGAAACTTATATATTAGTAGTCTCTTTATAATCATCACTTAGATTCATGGTCTGATCAACGAGATTATTACTTGATAAAGCAGTAACACTTTTGTTAGATTTGGGCATATTTCTTTGAATACATAGTACCTAAAATAAACAAAAGAAAATAAAAAGGTATCAAATTAATATTTAATAGAATTTATTAAATTTTCAGGAATACACTAAATTGATATGGAAGTGTGCCCTTTATGATCATTAAAAAAAATAAGTCTCAATTAATTTATACAGTGATTCAAGAATATAAACGCAAAATTTATTCAAAGGTGGAAATTACATAGCCAAATTTAGGGGTGTATATGGTTTACTTGGTAGATGACTAATACTTTAAGAAATTGCACTTTTCAATTAATTTACAGTTTTGACACATATTTAAGGGATCTTATACATGGACATGTATGTATACATACATATGTCATAGTTATAAAGAGAAATATCATGATAACCTATTAAAGCATTATTAACTCTTATTCTTCCGTTGGCTCATCACTATCATCATTAATCTCATCATTACTTTTTTTCCCACCATCATTTCAGACTAGGAAATTCCTCTCATATCCCTTCGCTATTATATCAAGGTTCACTCTAAATTCATTTAACCTACTCAACTCATTCAATTCACAAACCATCTTGGATTTAGGACTAGCTAGTTTTTGCAACCACAAAACATGACAACGTCTGTCGATAAGCTAATTGCCCAATTCCGCGAGGCATAAACTCTAAACTATCATATAGACTATAAACAAGAGAGAAATCAACTTCAAGATGCATTAGATTAATAATATTTTATGCCTTAAATCTGTGTCAAAGCTCAAATCGTGAGCAAAAAAGAAGAAGAAGGATGATTTAAAGTTGAAATTCAAGAGGCAAAGAGAACATACCCTTTTAGCCTTGTTTCTCCAGATACTATGTCAAAACCCCATGATTGTATAGAATGAGTTGGAAAGAAAGAATTGTAACTAAATTCTAATAAATTCTCAATAACAATAACCACCACTAAAAAAATATGGGATGAAATTGAAACTAAATCCAACCTTTTTTATAACTAAATCACTCACTCACTCAAAAAACCATAAATTACCATCAACTATACAATGATTAGCATTAAATAGCATAAAAGAAAAGAATTAGTAACCAATTAATTAGCCAAAAAATCAAACCCTAAACTTATTGAACAAGAAATCAAACTTTAGATAGGGAGAAGAGAGTTGTCAATACCGGATTTATGAGGGGGGCTATTGGAGAAGAAGAAGAAGAAATGTTGTAGAAAACCCTAAGCTAAAATGAAGAAAAAAAACAGGGATATGATATAACAACCAGGTTTTAACTCATTTTAAAATCAATGATGGAAATTCCATCAATAATTATGTCGGTAATTGAACATGTCAACAATATTGATGGAATTACCAACAAAATATTTTAATTTGGTTTTTTTTATTCTATCACCTTTTTCATTGGAAATTACTATGGAAAATTTTCTATGCAAATTTCGTTAGTAAACAACAATTAATGAAGTATTTTCCATCAGCGTTACCATTGGGTTTTTTTTTCTATAGTTTTAGTCAGCCGGCTTTTGTGTCCAAACACTTTCAAGTTCAAACTAAGTTATGATGAAACTGAATCATCACTAGTATTTTGGCTGGTAATTTAGAAAAATGCCTCTTGATCAAACTGTTTTGAGACAAAGCTATCTATGACATACCTTAAGGGACCAATGTTTAATTCCATCTCAACATTCTCAAGCAGGACTGCTGATTGTTTGACACTACATGTATACTGTATTCTTGATGATTGATCGATCACTGAGTTGGCAAGTTATGGCTGAAAATGTTGAGAACAATAATGTCGAAGAAAATGCCTCGACACTAGTCCTTCATGAGCGGAGATTTCAAGATAATGATTGAAATAGTTATAAGCAAAAAGTCTAGAGATTGAATAGAGCAGGCAAGAACATGGAGTCTTTGTGTACAGCTAGATTCCTACCAAAATTTTGTTCTCTAGTCAGATGTTTCATTCTATAAGTGCAGAATTTTATGCTTTTTGGCACATATTAAGCCAAGCAATGGACAGTTTGTGAAAAAGTTTCAAGCCCTACACGAAGGCGTTAAATCACCGGGTAACACTAATGGGTCCAACTGTTTGTTGTCCAATCTCGAATCTCTGCTTGCACAATTGCTGAAGCACCTATATATATTTGAATTATACAGTTTCAAGAAATAATCACAGTACTTTGCATGTTGTTGATTTGTGGTGTCCAGGCAAAGAAAAACGCGTTCTTTATCTCTCCTTTTCTTTTTTCATTCAGAAAGAACCAAAACTGAATTCTACTCTCACAGTAAAGTTGCATAATAGTTAGTGATTCTAATACCGAGTCTTCTGTATTCGAAACTAGCTAGCTAGCTAGGAGTTTATATATATAATAAAATTTTCATTCTCTCTCTAGAAAATGGCACGTCTCAAATTTTCTCGTAAAAGTTTGATTAATTTGTATTAATCAACTTAATTCCTTATTTTTATTATAATTTCAATTTTTCAATTTCAATTTTTCAAGTTTTATGGGTTTTTTTTTCGACAAATTATTATTCAATATTTTCAATTTCAACTAATTAAGTAGAATTTATGTAAATTGGAAAAAGAAACTACTCAGTAAAGAGGATGGGATGGAGAAAAGACGTTAACATGAATGAAAAAAAAAAGGTTGATAATGACGACTCATGTAGTGAAAAGGAGTGCTCAATTGGTTAAGATAAATTTTCAATATTGAAAAAATTATATTAAATTGGCTGAAATTAAAAATAAAAATGTTTAAATTGATAGCAAAAGCTTCTTTTTTTTTAATGAATTGGTGGAAAGATGCAAATATGACTTTATTCTTCTTCTTTTTTCTCAAGAAAACTTTTGCAAGTGAAATCCTTTTCAACCTCTCTTTAGGAGACAAATGAAAGAGAAAGGGAACATGGTAGAAGTCTAGGAAATTTGGAATAATTGTTTACACTTGCTGATAGGATGGTTGTGTTTTTGCATTTCTGGTCAAAGAAAGTTTAAGATAAAAAGAGAAAGGTGATAATCCCATGAGAAAAGGCAGGTTGAGGAATAACTTTCTTTTTTAGTTTCACATTTGAAGGAATGATTTAGCTTCACACGGGGTACTTTGCAATGGGTGAAAAGAATAGAAAAAAAAAAACAAATACAAAATGTAGTGTTTAATATGTTGAACAAAAATAGACTTGACTAGACAATTTCATTGTGAAGTTGCTTGGTGTATTTTTAAATAGTAAAAAAATTAATTTTTATCATGTTTAAAGTTATTCTAGTGGAGAAATTTTTATCTTATTAAAAGAGATAAGGCAAGCTTGTCCAATTCTTTACACAAGAGTTAACCCGGATTTATTCGAGTCAATGTAATGATAAAAATAGTTATTATCATAATTTTAAAACTAGACCCGGGCTAAGGCTAAGGTCATGGGTCAGTGTGACCATTGACTAGGTCAACATAAGAAAAAAAAAAGAGTTATTATAATAA
>Ga0307515_10006851_pt1 | contig 22667 bp, 29 predicted proteins | sample 17_EM_MG_FD_194513 | JGI IMG/M metagenome (GOLD analysis project Ga0307515, IMG submission 194513) | Populus trichocarpa ectomycorrhiza microbial communities from riparian zone in the Pacific Northwest, United States - 17_EM | ecosystem: Host-associated > Plants > Roots > Unclassified | place...
CTTACAATATCCGACTCCCTCTCGCTCGCCCTCTGCTGAGGTCAGGCTCACCATAGCCATCAAGACTAGTTGATTATGCTATATTCAACCGGCCTCCCATTCTCACCGTTACTCAACATACTGGTTCTTATTTTATCCGTCGCTCACTGTTCTCATCAGTGAGCTCCCTATTGCCTCTCGGTTGGTTGCGTATTTCAAGACAACCTCTTGATAAGAAGCAAGGCCTAACAGAATTAACAGAAATACAGGTAGGCGCGGTGATATAAAGCAAGATATGTTCCAGTTTATCTCCCCGACAAGCAGTTTTACGAGGTGCCAAGCTCGGGCCAGATGCTTACTCGCGCTGCCCAGCGGCAGTTCTATGAGATGCCAAGCTTGGACGGTGGCCCTCCTCAACAGTTTGGACAGGTGCGCAGTGACGGCACGGGCTCATGTAGTGTAAGAGAAAAACATGAAAAAGGGGGATCAACCGTAAGATACATATAAGACAAACATCGCGCAAAATATATACAGAACAGAGACCAACAAAGTACGTAATAGTGTGATGAGTCATAGCACTACCGACTCACGGCTCCGAGTTCCCAACTATCATCAGCTTGCACAGCCGCGGAGTAAGCCGGTACATTTTGCTGCGTTTTAGCTGTCCACCACATCCAAGCATATGATAGCCCGAGGGTGAGCACTGTTAGTGGCACTGCAAGCGCAAAGAAGACCCAGCCCTGCTCAGAGATACTGATTCGGCCTTTAGAATTCTCAAAGTCATAGTTAAAGAATCCCATGCTGAAGGCAGTCTACATCGAGGATCATCAGCTGGACATCTCTGGTGGACGATTTTAAGTGTGTTCAAGAACGCACGCAGGTGAATGTCGCTGGGAGATAAATCATTGTTACGACTGTGATGGTCTTCATGACTTCGCTATCGCGTTTGGTGTCGTATGCGACAATTGCCATTGATTCCGATTGCTTTGCGTTCTCCTCTGAGATTTTCTTAATCCCTTCGATCATACGGATATTGGTGTAATTAAGCAGCTGCCATATGGTTTAATCAAGTCCCTGGAGTAAAGATGAAGATACCATACTAAGTTCAGAAACCGGTCATACCGACTGACAAGATTGTCAAGGAGGTTTGCAGTCACTTGGAATCGCTGCTTTTGCTCCATGAACAGAGAGTACAATGAATGTCTATTAGCCGGATCGAGCTTCAGTGTGTTCCACAAATCTTGACACTCCTCCACCGATGCGAGTGCTGATCGTAAAGCGGTAAAGTCACCCTTTGTATAATCTACACTCCGGGCGTTGAATTCTGCTTGACGTACGCGGGCCTCATGACCAGAGGTACTATCCAACGTTTGTGATGCCATCTCCTATTGAGACGCCGGGATCAGCTAAATGGGTCACAGGTGAGAATAGGGGCTTTCCACTACATACTGGACCACCAGTGTTGATATCCCAAACCTCTGCGATCCCTGCAAAGCATTCCTGTGCCATCGCAAACCATCGAAGAAGTAGTCGAGGGACTATCTCCTCTGGCCGACTGGAAGATTTGAACAAATCCTTGAGGTGCTGGACCATGCAAAGATAGAATTGATCTAGACCTGTCACGATGATTGTCGTTTGCTGAGTCCCAGCATTGTACGAGAGGTACAGCCTTGAGTATATATTTATATATGGTGGTGACGTGTTATTGTTCTCCGTTTCAAACCACGATGAATAAGGCTCTGACAGTAAGTGCGAGGTGTATTTGGTTTTCTTCCAGTGAAGTCGGAGAGCCATCCACCCGTCTTCAACACGAAATTAGCATTCTATAGCATTGAAGCCAGAACCACTCACGAAACGTAGCATTTGCATTGCGAGTGTCAGTAAAAGAACCAAAAGATGAAGTAGAGTCCTGGAGGAATGCGGCCCATACAGCAGCAGGCGCCCGGCAGGCGGAGAGAATGTCTCGAGTGTAGGTCGAGTAGATCGCACTTCGGCCCTTCTGAGAGGCCGCGAAACTAGAGTCAATTAGAACGGAATGATGACGTTGGAGAACCACGATGCCTCACTCACAGTAATCTGAAACAAACCTCAGGATGTGTCTCCTTGTAGGAGGGAGGACGTGTCTCGTGGTAGAAGGGAGGACGTGTGTCCTTGTAGGAGAGAGGACGCGACTCCTGGTAGAAGGGAGGACGTGACTCCTGGTAGAAGGTGAGATATGAACAGCCAGAGAAACTCGATATTCACTTTCAATAAATCGGCCAGCTGCGGCTCCGTGACATGACCGACAAATAACTCTGGACGGAAAAGTTTATTGAGATCGATTTGCGATAGACGGGGGAACTGACCTCGACCAGACCTAGAAAACTCAGTGATATAGAAGACCTTTTCCTCAGTTCGCGACCAATCGGTGCGCTGCCGATTGAAACTCTGAAAGCAGTGCATCGCCTCCTGCATTCGGATGTCCGATACAAATGGTCCAATTCGATCAGTCGGCCATGACTCCCAATCTTGTTGAGTTGGCTCAGACGGGTGAGGGTTAGGGGGAGGCAATAGTAATGGTGGTCCCAAAGAATACGGATAGCAGGCCATGATTCCGAGTCTTGTTGGGTCGTCTCAGAATTCGGGAGAGGGAGAGCTACTGGTGGAGAGGAAGGGAGAGGCACTGGTGGAGGGGGAGGATATATATAGAGAGAGAAGCGGAAAGGGTACCTATGCGTAGCCATGTTTGCCCTTAATATAGGGCAATTGGCAAACCATAGGGCCAACTTGGCCAAAGCTGACGCGGCACCGTACCGGGAAAGGAGATCGAGACCTATTGACAGAAAATAAAAACCTCTCTGTTTGTATCTATTTCTACGATGGATTATTGTATAGTAACATAGCCGAGCCACACATGAAACTAGTGTCAGAATCTATGGAAACGGGTCTGCAACCCTGTATATGATTGATACCCGGTAACCATAGGAAAAACCCAAACTGTACTAATTATGATGAGAACACTAATATTCCGCCAAGTTTGCCCTTAACATAGGGCGATTGGCAAACCTAATTTGGCCTTTATATATAGGGCAAACGCTTAGCTCGCACAACCGCCCGTGCCAGCCACCGGTGCCCATCGTGACATCCCTTCGTCGTCGTTGTCATCGTGTCCGCCTTCAGATACTCCCAACGCCGCCGGCGCCGGCGCCCGCCCCGTTCATCCACTGTGCCTAAAATTCAGAGCAAAATACCTGCAGGTCAGGTTAATCACACGCGTACAGGAATGTGGTTAGCGCACATATCCACAGTATATTCTTATGCACATGACCGATAGGGGCTGCTGCTTATTGTAGGTAATTGGATGGCACATTCTCGGAATTTGTAACGACATGTAGATTATTTTATTTTATTTGCTAATCCTTGTAGCTCAACCCATACCCAACACGCAGCTCTCCTTTTTGGTTTTTTGTTGCGCCTTGGACCCGCTCGTCGCCCCCTGCCCCCGCTGCCCCCACATTTCCATGGGCGCATTCTTAACATTTTTGGCATACTGAAAGGTGAGTATATATGTATGATTCAACATGTCGCTCAGTTGCCAATAGCTTACAACTCGAAAACCTTACCCAGGCTGGGCCGAACATTGCAACGGCCTGGGAGCCACTCTCCCATGTACGTGCGTTACACAAATATTGCATGCGCTTCGCTGGTGCCTGAACCAGACCTGGGCTTATACTGTCCAGACAATAGGTACGGATCGTTTGCCAGGTATGGTTTGGAGGTTGACCATACCGGTACCATCCAAACACCCGTAAAATCCATGACATAGAGCGAGGTACGGGTGAGCAGTTATGCATACCAGCGAGTGGCTCGCAGTTACCACCAGCTGTCAAATCGAGGGTATGTAGAGCCATGAGAGAGGGACCTCCAATCCTCGTGGGCCAAATTGTGTAGGTCATCCGGGTTCGGTTGTATTCAGCGAAGCCTCTCCAAATAGTCGGGACGATTGTCGTGGTGAACTTTGGGGACTCTATTAAATAACCCCACCTGGGGTCCTGGGCATGCTGCCTCAATCCAAAGGTAGTATTTCCATATAGCTGGTGTGCAAACAGAGCAACCGGAGGCTACATGTCGCAGCTATACATCACGTCCGGCCTCGTCAATCGCTAAGTATTTGCTGATGGACCATGATCGGGTAATAAGTAGGACCCTCAGAGACAAGGTGACGAGGACTCGAAGATAGGTCTTAAACCCCATAGAGTTAATGAGCCCCGTGCGCAACCCTCGCCTTTCCAACTCCGACTATGCCAGACGTAGACGTCGAGGCGTCTGTAGTACCCCCCCCTCCATGCCGTAAGGACTCTCGGAACGATTTGATGACCAGTAATCGCGCCAGCGGCTTCCCTTCGGTGGGATTTGCCTGGATGTTCCTACAACCAGGACTTTTTATAGGAGGCGAAACCAGTCAAGGTAGTCACAGACACGATACTAGAAGTCACCGATATGGGATGAAGAAAACAGAAGCCAGACAATGACCAGGCAGTTCGGGCGGCTCGGAACATAGCGCACACGTTGTCCGACTTCGATTATTACGGTTTGGCTACTATCGGCCACCGGGTGTATGCCGTCACCGAGTGTATGCCATCACCGAGTGTATGCCATCACCGAGTGTCTGCCGATTATTTTCTGGAATTTTTTGATGGAAGCAAGGGGAGCCCCCAAATTTATGTAGGGTAGATATAATACATACCGTCTCTATAAAAAAAAGAAAGAGTCCTGTCAGTCGACGGGACCGCGAGTAATGGAGGCTCGAAGGTGACGAAATGACGGTTTACCGTCCCCGCCCATTCCAACGATCGATCGCCAACCTTGCAAATTTTTGGAAACTTGAGCACATCTACCGATCTTTGGTTATCCCCCATGTTTGTATCCTATGTAATCTTATTTCGCTCTCATCCTTGCGCTACGGTTTCGCCCAGACCCTCTATTTGCAAATCGGCAGCTAGGTGAAATCGACCTCACAAATCGGAGTGGCGGGATACGTCTTCCCGTGGTCGTGCACACCTGAAAATTTCTAATGTATAGGAGGGAGATCAATTTACACATTCATTTACATTTGGTAGGTTTAAAAGACCCTCGTCTCGCCTCGGGGATGGCCCTTGCTTAGAGCGGCAGACACCCGATGGCCGATTGTATTGCGGCTTCGGTGTCTTCCTCGGCCGCCCTGGACTCTCTCCGTCTGAAGAAGAGCAAGTTTCGTCAAAAGCACGAGTCAACAAGCACCACTCATCAGTATACGCTGGACTCTGCCACGACTGCCCATGCACACCTTACCAGGTAAAAAGGTTGATTTAGACTTGACTACTCCAGGTGGTGTTCGCGAGTATCTCAAAGGGACAGCCTTCGAAACTACTCAGGAGCCAGTCGGGCTCACGGGAGGTTTCGGTAACTTTACATATCGGGTGGCCCTCGAGGCGCCTGCGATATATGAAACTATAATAGTCAAGCATGCCGCCCCGTTCGTGGCATCTTATCCAGATTGGCCGCTCGATCCAGCACGAATGGCGAGTTTCCTGCTTGTTCCCTGTGGTCACAGAACTAAACCGTTCTTGTAAACCAGGATGTTGAATACCACGCTCTCAACACGATCGGCTCAAACTCATCCCTCGCCAGTCAATCGGTTCGAGTGCCCACTGTATACGCTTTCGATCCAATCAACCATGTGCTCATCATGGAAGATATTGGAACGTCCCCATCTCTCAAGGATTTCGTCAGTTCTCTCCCCGACTCTGCCCACCCTGAGAAGGTCATCAGCCAAGTCGGCGAGCTCCTCGGCTCGTATCTGGCGCGACTCCACAATTGGGGTCTTGGTGTCTCCTCAAATGGCAAGGGCGAAGACGAGCTAGCTGTTTTTCGCAATAATACGGTCGCACGTAATGTGTGTGCTGAGAGGACGGCTGGGCGGCTGCTAGCCACCGCCAAGCAGTTTGGAATCGAGTTGAACGAAGGGGAGAAGATCGTCCAGGCCATGCAAAGGGAGATCAAGGAAAACGAAGAGACCTTTAATATGGGGGACTTTTGGTGCGTGGGCTTGGAGAGGCTCGAGGGTCAGTACGACATTGACACCCTACGCAGGCCAGGAAATATATTTGTTAAACTCCAAGAGGATTCCCCTGGGGTGACCATCTATGTTATTGATTGGGAACTTGCGAAGACGGGGCCAAGTTCATCAGACCTTGGACAATTCTTGGGAGAGGCATACCTCCTATTGCACTTCCGCTCAAAAGCAAATAGTCAGAATCTTATAGGTTCATTCATCCGAAGCTACCAACTTACTCGAGTTCGCCATTCGCCGGTTGATATTGGCTCCGTCGTTCGAGATGCCGGGGCTCACGTCGCTGTGTGGGCCGCCGCGATCCCCTGGGGAGACGGAGATAGCACAAAGAGTGCGGTAGCAGCAGGATTCGAGTTGCTCAAGATCGGGGAATCAGCAGATCGGGACGCCATCGCCCAGAGCGCGTTTGCAGAACTCATTGCCTCGTGACTACATGTCCTTAGTCTGACTCCACTGTGAAAACACGATCAGCCTTGTCACCATTGCGCTAAATAAGGCGAATGCGCAGTGGCAGTGAATCTTCGACTCTTTGGGGCTAGCAAGCTTAGTACTAAGTAGAAGGGTCCACGGAATGACGTCACCTCGACTTTGACGACCAGGGCCGGTACCACTTTGAGCACCGAGGCGGTGACGCCCAGGACGGCCAACAGCACCGCTCTTCAATACGACCAGTGCAAATACAAGGTAGCCCCAGTTCATGGTCTCCTGACCGTCGACTTTGAGCATTGGAAGGGCTCGCATGACGACGTGGGAGTCCCTGTTCAAGTGCAGCTTTCAAGCCATTGGTATTCCCATCACCTCTGAGGAAGAGGTCCCGGTGTGCAAATCATTCCTACCCTATGCGCACATCACAAAACACGGGCTACTGTAGATATATAAAGGATAGAATATATAAAACTGAGATGATACTTTTATCGAGACCATTGTCGTTTTTGATAGTCTAGTATGATTGGAACGAGGTCTCGCAAGCCGAATGCAGGCCAGAGGGTCTTGATGAAGTGGATCTGTGTGTCTTCGCAACACTAGATGGGGTCAGGGAGATACAGGTATGCCATTGGATGGACTACTGACCTGCCACAAGAAATAATCGCTCAAACGGCGAACACCGCTCGTCCTGACTAGAATATCCACTGGCGGAGAGCCTGAGTTGGAGGTGAGCAAGTTCGCTGCAATATCTTCCTCTGTAATATCGCTTGAATAAGATTAGTAAGGCTATATCATGACCAAAATTGGAACTTACTCTGGGTCTAGTTCTCCGCGCAGACATCTCCGGACTGTCGATTCAATGGCGGTCGTCATCTCATCACGGGAGGCGTAGGGCATGCACAGGTTGAGGAGCGCACTAGTTTACAATAGATGAGGGTACAATAATTGGACCAATCCATTGGCATACCTATGATTGTTTTGGGTCATCTTCTCAACAGTGGTTAGAACTTCAAGGACGTCTGCTGGTAGCATAGAAGTTTGGCCAATACCGGCAACCCGGATCCCGTATTGATCCAAGAGGTCACTTTAGTAGGGTTTGAGTGCATTCCCCCGGTAAAGTTCAAGCAGCATACCCGTGTTGCGCAATTTCCAGCAACTTCTCTTTCACGAGGCTCATAAGGGCATTGACCTCATCAGGAGAACGCTTGAAATTCTCGATCGCGAATGCATATACGCTAACACAAGGGACACGTAGGCGCATGCAGAGCTCTAGTACCTGGGATGGTGGTTCAAATTCTATACGACAACATTGAGATATTATTACGTACCCTTCGAAGGGCTTGAGAGCCTTGGTCATGACCACTTGGAACCGGCTCGCCTTTGCGTCGAGCATATCGACGGTTTCCATCCATAACGAAGGCAATATGATTTGGAATAGGCCCTGTAGAGAGCACAAGAAGCACAAAACGCGTCCAAAGGGACGAGAGCCATGCTACGAGAAACGAGAGAAAGCGGCAGACACCAAGGGCCATTACGTTTGAACTTGGAGCTGACTCTTGGTGATGGCAAACCAACCCACATCACTCGCAGCCCCCGTGGTACGCGTCATTCTTCAAGCACTGAACCTGATAACTAAAGCACGCTCTTCAGTGGCGACAGTTTCCATTCTTCAACGTTGTTCCAGTCAGTGACCCTCATGACCTCGCCTCGACTCCAGAAATATTCAAGGCAAGCCCTTTAGTCATCCTTGGACCCGGATTGCTGAATTAGACCTTAGTAGAACACGCCAGAGGTCGCAGCTATCATGCCGTCTTCAATTGGCTTGTTGGTCGCCGATATACACGGCAGCATACACGTCCTCGACCGCACATTTGAAATCCAGAATAGCTGGATTGTACATCAAACTGGTCGTGTGACACACATGATCGAGAACCGCGGCATCCTCGTCACTTTGGGAGTAAGTTGGCCACGGGCATCACCGAAGATGCGCTTACCAGGAGTGATATAGGAGGAAGACGGTAATAGGCATCCTATACTCAAGATTTGGGATCTCGAACACAGTGACAAGAAGTCTGGAATTCCAGTTCTACTTCGTTCAGTCAAAGTTCAGCATGGCAATCGTCCGCATCCTATCTCCAGCATTGCCCTTGCAAATGGACTGTCTCATCTGGCTATTGGTCTTTCAGATGGCACTGTTCTCTTCTACCGTCAGCTAGACCAGTATCTGTTCGCTAATTCCAACAATATTGCCAACCTTCCGAAACCAAGAGTTGTTCACGAATCAAAAGGAGAACCAATCACTGGTCTCGCTTTCCGAGAACCGAAGACTACCGACGATCCCAAGACGGAGTACCTATACCTCTTCATCGTCACTACGAATCATGTATACTCCTACCAGGTGACTGGACGGGGAAGTGGGAGTACACCTGTCGTAGTTGATGAAGTAGGATGCGATCTGGGATGCGCTGTGGTCAATCACCGGGCGACCGATATGATTGTCGCTCGAGAGGAAGCGATTTATTCTGCGCACGCGGAAGGTAGAGGCGGGTGTTGGGTCTACGAAGGTCCCAAATCCTCTGTTTTGATGCACAGAAACTACCTGGTGATCGTTTCCCCACCATTTGTCCCAACGGCTGGCTCTGCCTCTGCCACTGTACGTCACCTTGTTGCGCGTACACCTGGCATTGCGTCAGGGACCGTGGATATCAGCAAAGTTACGGTATTTGACCTGGAAAATAATTTGGTCGGACATTCTAGTACCTTCAGGGAGGGCGTGCGGGAGGTATTCTCGAGTTGGGGTTCGGTGTTTGTACTATGCAGCGATGGAAAGGTATGCGATTGATCGCCTTTGATCGCCTTTGACTGACCTTGCATAGTTGTTCAGACTAAATGAAGCTTCCACGTCTTCCAAGCTCGACGAATTCTTTGCTCGAGGACTCTTTATTCCTGCTATCGCCATGGCCAAGTCACAGGGATTGGACGAGGCATCCCTTGCGGATATACACCGACGCTATGGCGATCATCTTTATAAGAAGGGCGATTTCGACGGCGCGATGCAACAATACCTCCAGACACTCGGCAATCTTCAGCCGAGCTACGTAATACGGAAGGTACTGTCAATGTTTCTTTGCGATTCGTGATGCTGATATTCGTTCAAGTACCTTGATGCTCAGCGCATCCATAGTCTCGCCGTCTACCTACAGGAGCTCCATTCACGTGGTCTTGCTAACTCAGATCACACAACACTGTTACTGAATACCTACACCAAATTGAAGGATGTTACACGCCTAGATGCATTCATCAAGGCGGAATCATCCACCGTTGGCGGCGAGCTGCCATTTGACCTTGACACTGCCATTAGAGTATGCCGCCAAGCTGGATATTACGAACACGCTGTATACCTCGCGAAGAAGCATAAGAAGCACGAGGATTATCTACGAATACAAATCGAAGACGCGCACAAATACAAAGACGCACTCGATTACCTGCGGAGTCTCGGGCCTGCAGCTGTATGTTGCTCCCTCATTGGCTGCTCGTCATCTGAACCTTTATATCCCCCAGGCGGAAAACAACCTTGCCCGTTATGGCCGGCTACTATTGAGCTCGATCCCGGAAGAGACGACCCACCTGCTCGTGGACATATGTACTGGCTCAGGCTTCGCGTTGCCGGTTCCACCCCCGGAACGTGCAGCTCCACCAGAGAGGCCGAACACGGTTGCATCGTATATCCCGTACCTGAACCGAGCGAGCTTGATCATAACCTCGGATGCTGCATCCGGAAAGTCAACAATCAAGGACAACACAACACTCTCCGGGCAGCCATCCAATTCCGTTGAGCCTGGGCATGCTACAAAAAGTTCCATTAGCTCACCTCATACTGGTTCTCGTGCTTCCTCCCCTCCACCTCTCGCCGTTAAACCCCGACCACTAGTCCGTCGACCGTCACCCCGTCTCTACTTTGCACATTTTATCGAACACCCTGAACATTTCCTCCGATTTTTGGAGGCTATCGCTCTTGCGCGGTGGGGGCAGAAGGTGGATGTACTCGGAGCACATGAGCTCAGACCTACAGTCACCGAACCTCCGGCCGATGAAGATGTTGATCGAGCAGACCAGATCGCCATTTGGAATACCCTCGTCGAGCTCTACCTTACGCTTTCATCGAACTACATGAGCCACGATCCACCAAATCCTCAAGGCGCCAAAGTGATGGAGGATAAAGCCTTAAATGTCCTCAAGAGTCCCTTTACCTTCGATACAACACATGCTTTATTAGTGTGTTCCACTCGGGGCTTCACAGAAGGGTTGGTCTTATTATGGGAGAAGCTGGGAATGTACGAAGACGTCCTAAGATTCTGGATGGACAAGGAGAACAACAGTCCAGCTGATGAGAGCGCCGATATCAACCCTCATACTCGAGCGTCGGCGCACGTTCTATACTACTTAGAGAAATACGGGCCGCAGCACCCGTATCTATATCCTCTCGTTCTGCGATTCCTGACAAGCACCCCAACTCTGCTGCAACGACATACACAGGATTTGTCGAGGATACTCGAGCATATCGAGCAAGAGAAGATTATGCCACCGCTCCTTGTCGTGCAAGTATTGAGTCGGAATAATGTTGCGAGTGTCGGTTTGGTGAAGCAGTGGCTGATGAGGAGGATGTCTGAAACCCGAGACGAGATTGACGCCGTATGTTGTTGATCATCGCCGCGCTCGGTTGTGCTGACTCACCTCCCAGGATCGTCGATTGATCAACTCGTATCGCGACGAGACGGCGATCAAAACCAAGGAACTTGAAGAGCTCGGCGACTCAAACAATCCAAGAGTGTTTCATGTTGCTCGCTGTTCAGCCTGTGGGGGACCCCCAGAACTGCCTACCATCCACTTTATGTGCAAGCACAGCTACCATCAACGGTTTGTTGATAGTTTCATCGACGGATGCGACATTCCATTAACGAAATTTTGGCAGATGTCTTGGAGGACAAGAAACCGAATGTCCAACCTGTGCTCGACAACACGGCGTCATACGAGAAATACGGCGAAACAACGAGCGACTGGCAGACCAGCATGAACTGTTTCTTGCGGACGTGGAGGAGAGTGGCTTCAACGCGGTTGCGAGTGCTTTCAGTCGCGGGTTGATGGGGCCACCTCGACTGGACGAAGTCGCTACGCGGTGATTCTATGTTCGTTGCACCCAAACATCGCTGTATTTTCTAGCTCTGGCCAATCATCCATGGACGTGCGAGTGTTACACCCCTGTTCTCTTCCGGAGGAACCCTTGGTCCAAGCGGACGCAACCGCCGCCGACTTCTCGCTATTGTCAAGTTTAAGGATTTGCGGATTGCGCGTTGACGGGGACCCAGAACATGGATTCCGAATGTGAGAGTATAGGAAAGAAATCTCATGAACCTGAAGTACGGAGCCGGGAATCTTGTTTGCTTTGGTAGTAATCGCTTCGTTGGACAAGAGTCTCTTGCATGCTATCCGTGATATGGATATGGATATGGAAGCCCTGGTGACAATTGATTTCGCCCTGGTGAGAAAGGGTCACAGCTTTTGCCTCTGACTGGCTCTAGGTAAATAAAATTAACCTAGCTGTGAGGATACCAGCCGGGTTTCGCATCTTGTGTTCCCACACATAGCCTCTGCGTTTTCGCCACCTCGACCGTCTCCTTAATAGAGGAGGGGCCATCAACTTCCACACTTAGCTCTCGGGTATCTGCAAGGACTCGGATGGAAGGTGCCAAATTTCGTGTGCCCGGTTTTCCTAGTACGAGCGAATGTAGTACGTATACAGCATTTGGAGTACAGAAGCGAGTCCGTTATACTAGAACGATGTCCAACCTTCGACACTGTGAATATACTTATCTTAATATGAATTTCAGCGGTAAATCATTGTTGACTGAAGAGAGACGCCGAGCAGCGGTCAATTTGTTCCGTTCCTGGTCCCATCAACCATGTACCAACAAGTGCCATCGTCGCCAACATCCAGAGAGGGGTCTTTGCCACATCATAACCCTCGCTTCGGATCAAGAGACAATAAAGCACAACGAATCCTTAACGAAATGCGAAGGGGTCCAGTCGTCAAATGGGTTGCAGGTGGCATCGTTGGCCTCATTCTGCTGTCTCTCATAGCCCACCAGTACAACCCTACTGCCGAAGAGCTCGACCGGCCTCTTGTGCCAAGCCATGCCGCCGAGCGCGTTCCTGTGGACATCCAACCAGGGCTCCTCACCCCACCTTTCCCTCTCGAAGAACTCAAGGACCCCCCAATTCCTTACGTACTTGAGTATGATGCAACAACGGAGCCTCTACAGGAGCCATATTGGTCTTCCGCATCAACCAAAACACTACGGCGTTTGCTCGCCGCAGCACATCGAGTAACAGATCCAACCGCACCTTCATGTGAACTTACAAAATGGCACCTTGAACGCTATGCACCTATAATCAACTCCACATCCCCAATATTCTTTGCCCTCAACCTTCTGGACGCCGAACATGTTATGCCCACATTTTTCCAATCACTTTCCACCCTCCTACCACTGATGAGCCCTTCCCGGTTCTTTATCAGTATTACTGAAAATGGTAGCAAAGACCGGACACCCACTCTTTTGCGCATCCTTGCGCGCATGCTACGCATTTTTGGGACGTCCTACCGAATTGAATCAGAAGGGGAAACCCACATCGCGGATAAAAAGAACCATATGCGTATCGCTGTTCTAGCAGCCGTCCGCAATCTCGCGCTCCAACCGCTCTTGGATGGTGCACTGGGCAAGTATGACACCGTTTTATTCATCAACGACGTCATCCACTGTCCAGCCGACATACTAGAGGTACTCTACCAACACTGGAGGCAAAAAGCAGATATGTCCTGCTCAGTCGATTGGCATTGGGGCCCGATGATCTATGATCGCTGGGTGATACGGAGTATGACAGGCCATCCCTACTATGAACATGATGCAGTACAAAAATTCTGGGACCAACAACAGCTCGTTCCGGCACCACTGCTACCACACCCAGAGGACGCAAAGGAGCGCGAGCGGTTTGAGCGACGATTGCCAACCCAAGTCTTCAGTTGTTGGAATGGGATGGCAGCTATGGATGCACGTGCATTCTATCCGCCACGAAATATCCGATTCAGAGAGGCGACCAACGACCCTGAGAGACAGCACACTGATAAGCAGAGCGAGTGTTTCCTTATTCCCGTCGACTTCTGGAAGAAGCAAATGGGGAGGATACAGGTCGTTCCTAGAGCCGCGTGAGTGTGAACTAGTTCTTCTGTTTCTTGCGAATGTGGCTAATCACTGGACCCCTGGTTAGCGTGGCATATGAGGTGGATCATTATGAGAAGCGCAGAGAGGACAATAAAATACCTTCCCACGAGCAGCTCGAAGAGGAGCAGATCGAATGGCAGCCCAAGCCACCTGCTCAAATCGGCTACCAAGATTTTGCCGTGTGGTATACAGATGAGGTACGCCAATCATTTTGCAATGTATCTGGGACATCATTAATGCCTGCGACAGAGATGGGGTCCCTGGGATGAGGCCTGAGATGACGACACAAACTCGTGACGGAAGCTTTCTCTTATAGATGTGTCCTTTATGTAGTCAGGTTTTCATGCTAGGATATTACTGCCAGAGAGTGTGGGACGTTTTTTCTATTTTCTATTCGAAGGGAATTCAGGAAGCCATATGGTTTGACGTGCCAGCCTCAGAGGGCGTCCTTGCTCCCTACTTTCCTCATGGCTCCGCGAAGTCGTTCCTCATCGGAAAGTTCGCACGATAGCGAGTCGCCACGCAAACGCGCTCCGTCATACTCTGATGCGGAAGGCGAAATAGACGCACCGGGCTCGCCAGTCCTAAATAATGGCGTGTGTGGTGCAAAGGAAGTTGTGCGCGTGACGCCTGGTTGCATGCATATCGAAGTACTGCTCGGATCCACGAAGCTGGTCCACAACTACGAAAAAGCAGTCCGCTGGGCAACCCGCTCCCGTAACAACAGTCGTCCACCTCGAAAGCGTAGGAAGGCACGTCTCCACCATTCTTTCACCCTGAATGACACTAGACCTTATATATACTAACAATACATTTAGACTCAGTCTCCGCCTTGCAAACTCTGTAGCTCGTCACTCTATCGCCCCAACGTATGCCTCGATTGTCAATTCGTTGGCTGTAAAGTCGAAGGACACATCAACCAACACGCAACTCAAACAGAACACGGCTTCTGTATGTCGGTCTTGCGAGAGAGAACAGCGATTTACCAAGTATTTCAGGGGTGGAGGCAGTTTCGGGGGCGGTGTTCTGTGTGGCTTGTGCCAACTTTATTCACGACGTGTCTTTGGAGAGCATACGCGAGAACGTTCTGCTCAAGATCGAAAAGGAGGAAAGTGCCCATGAAAACGGTGAGAGGTTTGTCATAGCATCAAGAAGGAGATTGACGGTGCTAGTTCTATAGGTTCTCCGCGACGCGTTCCGTACAAACCTTGGATGGCTTCCAAAGCGGAAGATACTTTTCTCCAGAAGGCACCCATAGCACCGTGCACAGCTCGTCGTGGATTGCTCAATCTCGGCGCGACTTGCTATCTCAATGTAATACTGCAAAGTTTCCTCCACAATCCTCTGCTGCGTGCCTACTATCTCTCCGACAAGCACAACTGGCGTGCCTGCGACAAGACGGGCTGCATGTCCTGCGAGCTGGACAAACTTTTTACCGACATTTATTCGCCAAGTACACCCACGAATAACCCTTCAGGCGCATCGTCACAGCAAAGTAACATATCGACTGGAACGGTATCAAGCAACAAGGGGGCGCTTGGCCCCGTCTCAATTCTCAGAACCACGTGGGAAAACAGCATGGACATGGCCGGATATGCACAACAAGATGCCCACGAGTTCTTCATTTCTGTCCTCAACCAAGTCCACGCCAGTACCCCCAGATCCACAAATGGGCCATTGTGCTCGTGCATAGTCCACCAAGCGTTCTCGGGTCAGTTACAAAGCGACGTTAAATGTGGGAAATGTGGCTTCGTAAATCCGACAGTAGACCCAATGATGGATATCAGCTTGGAGCTGAAGAGTATTCAGGGAACTCCAGGAGTCACTTCGCTCGCCTCTTGCCTACGAAGGTCAGCGCTCTACATGGGTCCCGTGGATCGACTGACCTGACACTCTTAGGTTTACACAAGCTGAGACCTTACCTCCAAAAGCGTATAGTTGTGAGCAATGCAAGACGGCTACTCACGTTAGCCAATCCGTGTTCTCGTTTGATACCCGATATCTGACTGATCCATAGGAAGCAACAAAACGTCTCAGCATTAAAAAGCTTCCCCCTGTACTTTGTATTCAGCTCAAGGTCTGTTTCTCAGTCTGTTCAGTAAATTTTTCGCAAACCTCGCTTTTACAGAGGTTCGAACACAAAGCAGCAGGGCAAAAGATAGACGCACCAATCCGGTTCCCGTCCACTTTAAATATGGCCCCTTATACAACGCATTCCATTGGAATGGAAGAACATGCGAGGTAGGTCGTCTCCCATCATACCGCTTGAAGTCCTCTCATGGCGTTCTAGAAAATCGAGCAAGTGCGCTCCTCCCCTAGTGTATCAGTACGACCTCTTCTCGGTGGTCAACCATGACGGTCAACTCAACACGGGCCATTATACTAATTTTGCCCGTTCACATGACGAGGTCCGTCCACGCTGTTGTTTTAAAAAGGATCTATGTGTTCATTCAGCATTGCAGTGGTATCGTTTTGACGACGATAAGTCCGTCCACGTTTGTCTGGATTCCCGCTCGATCACTAACGCTTTTGTCCAGAGTGACAAAAGCAAGACTAAGCGAGTGCCTCGCTTCCACTCCTTACATGTGCTTCTATGTTAGACGACAGCTCGAGTACAAGCCTTCATTGCCCCAGCTGTCAACAAAATCGTCACCTGATATTAAACCACTCATCACCGTTCCAACGTCTTGAGCCCTGAACTCTACATCACTTATTACTCGATATCGTTGTTGTATTATTACTTAGCCGTTGTGCCTCTGCACCATGTGACGGGATACCAGGGAAGTGTATCCCAACTTGGTGCCACTCATTGGGTTTCATCAGAGTCCTTCTTCGTCAGGTGCTCCGCAACGGCAACTTCTGATGCGAGACGAGAGATTTCAGAAAAGGCTACTTTAAGCTTGTCGAGGTCTGCATCGAGACTTTCGGCACGGGACTTCATCTGTGTAAGGTATGGGTGAGGTTCTTCTCTCTCCTTCCCTCTACGGACGATGGGACCCACAGCTCTTATAGTATCACTCGCTGCTATAAGTTCATGGTGATGATTGTACACCAAGGACTGTCGTTCACCATCGAGTTGACGTATTTCTGAAACGAGTGACAAAAAAGTCAGAGGGAGAAGGTATATACGTAAACAACTTTGAAAGGGTGACAAACCAGTTGAAAGCTCGTTTTCTCGCTTGAGCAGACCAGTCAACGAGGTGGTAGTAATCAACTGTTCATAATATGCCTTGGCATCAAAGGATGTGGAGTCTGTTCAGTAATCAATAACGTTACGAATATAAAATATATATATATTAAAATTGGAAGCTTGAGAACGAAGAACCAGAACCAGAACCAAAGAGGAACATACCGATATTCATAGGGTCATGAGGACGTCCCGGAAGTGGTGCTGGTGGGCCTACTATGTTCATTCCATAATGCTGTCGTAATAAGTCCCTCGCCTTGCCGCTTCGCGCCGGACGTGCGACCGGCGTGACCGGCGTGCCTGGCGTTCCAGGCGTCCCAGGTGTTCCAGGTGAAGGAGGCGTTTGAGGAACGAGTGGACTCGTCCGAGAGCGCACAAGGGTCGGCCGCGTCAGGTCTTGAGAAGGTGCCTCCATCATGGAAGGGGCTCTGTCCAAGTGTCCAAGATTGTGTACTTTATCGCCTCCCCGTAGCGAAAGTGGCTCAGGACCATCTAGATATGTGCATCCAAGCTATCCATCCATCGTTCAATTGATCAATAGGGCTAATACTCTTCATTGTATTGTATTGTATCAAAGAGGTTCTGGTCCTAGTCTATTTGTTTCGAAACCGGTGTCCTTATGCTACATCTGACCCATTAAGGAGCGATGGCGAGCGAGTAACATCGAGGCACGGAGGGAGTTCAGTAACATCGAGTTCAGTGTCATCGAGGCACGGGGGAGTCCAGAACGAGCATGAGGGTGCGCAGGACAAGGTAGGAGTGGCAATGAGCGGCGTTGGTAGATAAGAATAAATGAACGACATTGGTGCGTGGGTTGTGAATGGGGGATGATAGGCGCGAGTCGGGAGGACGTGCGATGCGTATGCGATGAATGGAGGGTTTTTCTATGCTATCAAAGTCCAGAACCATACACAACAGGATGAAGAGACAATAACAACAGTAAAGCAAGGCACGCACACTAGAACCGAAACGCACCGACGCAGACGAGTATCTAGAGAGTACCCTCGCGGTCGTGGGGGATTTTTGTTTACACTGGTCCTTGAAGAGCAACGACTACACCAAGTATGCCGATGGATGCTGAATCATTGATGCTCCTGGCTCGAAGATCCGCTTCATCTGGCAGTACAAGTGTTCTTCGTTTTGATGAAATAGAAGTCCGTTTATCGATAGAATTTGAAAAGGCTAAAAGGCGTCCTGGTCGTCTTCGAGACCACCTTCCATCTTGCGCTTGAAGTCCCGCAACAAGCTGCGGATAAGACCGTTCCACTTGTGGACCTCGTCCAAGCCCGTCAGGGCGTAGGTAACGCGCGATTCGAGACCCCCAAGGAAGAGTGCGCGAAGTGCCTTGATCCTTTCTACATCGGCTGCCTCCTCGGCCGACTCGATATCATCGTCAGTCGAGTGCGGGTGTGGGTGCAGGCTTGTGCGAGGTGCGATAGTAAGTTCGACCAGCTCCTTTGCACGGACAAGGTCTCCGTCAAGCCCGTCCAGGAGCGCGTAGATCTGTTCGTAACAGAATATTCGGTCAGTCCCGTACTCGTTTCGAATGTGCCTTAATACGTACACCGCGCATATACTCATCAATGCGACCAAGCTCAGCAGTCACCCTTGAGAAGACAACTGGTGCCTTACGCAGCGCTCCTCGCGGCGTTTGCTGCCCACTCGCGGGAGCGGGAGCGGAATATGAAGGAGACCTCGACGACCATGAAGTGGGAGGCGGGGATCCTGCGACTGGGGAGCCGATATCAATAGCGTGGCGACTGGGGGTGAACTCGGCCTCCGTCGAATGAGGGGCGGGTTGCTCGTCCGCTGGAGTTGGGAACACTGTCGAGGTGTTTGCTGATGCGGTAACATATGATGCCCGTGCTCCGGCGGGTGATTCATCACTATGTCCCTGGCCGTAACCACGCTTCGCGTGTGGGAGAAGTTTAGCCTTGAGCAAGCTTGTCAACCGGCGAGTCTTTTTCAGGAGCGCGAGTTCATGTGCGTCCTCCTCTTTCTCGAAGAAGCTTGATACGGAGTTAGCGGTCACAGGAGTGGTTGGGAGCGAGGAGAGAAGACGCCCTCCATTTTCACCAGTGTCGGTAAGGTAACCTCGTGGCTGCCATGAAGCGGAAAACGCGTCGCTTTCGCCTTCCTCTCCCACAGGATCGATGAATCTTGGCGGGGCCGTCGATGAGGGAGCAGTGAACGATCGGTGGCGAGACTGCTCTTTCGCTGCAGATTGCTCTTGCGCGGCCCAAAGTGCGATTGCGCTCATGTTCTCGCGTTCGCCCTCCCTGTGACGCTTATCCACCTCGTCCTTGAGCCTTCCGAGTGATTTGTGCGATTTCTCGACCGCTTGATGTGTGCGGTTGAGCTCCTCCTGTAGCCTGCCGAGACAAGAACGCCAGTACGCAGTCACTTGGGCGGTCAGACGCTGTAACTCGATGGTTGCGCTGTCGCATGGTGGAGTGGTAGGGGGGGTGGGTGGGAATGACGACGCTGCTGTGGGGGTAGTGGAGAGGTCGTGCGTGGACGGATTGGATGAGCAGCGGAAAGAGATCGGAGAGGCTCCTGGTCTCTTGAAGAACAAGTGTCGCTGGATACTTGTGAACTCTAAGTCTTCAACCAACTGCCGAGCAGCCTGGCTCGCCTCATCGGCGGTGACAGAATCACCATCGTAGACAATGGGTGCATCGGGAATCCGCTCTGGTGACGAGTCCGTGCGGAAGGTAGTTTCCGAATTGACGGTTGAAATGGACGTGAACGATTGTTGGGGGCGGAGGGTCGGGATGGGAGTCGAAGTAAGGACGTGCACCAGCGGTCGAAGAGTGCACACCGAGTCTGGGCGGGGGTCGAGAAGGCCAAAGACATGACGATATTCGGGTTTGACAACGTCGATAGGGCGAAGACTAAGGTGATGAGGTGGTGAAGTGTCAGCGGTCAGCAGCAAAGAGACAGAGGCAGGGAAGTTGCGCACTCACCCTCTCGCGTTCTTCATCTCCCGCACGCGGCCTTCTTCGTCGCATAGGAGCAAGCCGGCAAGGACAAAGGGGCTCGCGCCGCGCTCGGCGGCAACATGGAGGCAGGTCTCCCCCCGCATATCCACACAGGGGAATGATGCCTTGAACTGGTGGACGAAATTGAGGACAAAATCGCGGATGACAAATTCATCCTCATCCGCGCCTGTTGCATATTGGGCTAAGACGTGTAGGGGGGATCTGCCCTGTGCAGTGCGGAGATTGACATCCGCACCAGCGAAATACAGGGCTTCGACAACAGCGATGCTCGGCGGGCGGCACATGACTGCATGGTGGAGGGGCGCGTAGCCGTTGGCGTCGAGACAGTTCAGTATAAGGGTCGGCTGCGGGGGCTCGACAACCGAGATGCGCTTCCGGCGGGAGACGACGGGACCAGGTTGTGAGGGTGACGAGGATGAGGGGGAAGCGGCATTGTTGAGGGCGGCTTGGAGCATGGAAACATCGTCGTTGAAGATGGCGACGAGGAGCCTTTCGGAGGTTTCTTGGATGATGTCGGATGTCAAAAGAGAAGGGGAGGGTACTGCGGTCTCTGGAACGACCGGCAGGACCGAGTGAAAGCTTTTTGGAGATCGAGGCTCAGAGGGAGACTAGGATGATCGAATTTATCAGTGGCGACCCTGGGTGCCATGGGGTGGGGTGGTCGCTACGCACCGTCAACTTTGATTTTCGCTGCCGTTGGCGTCTGAGGTGATTTTCGAGTTGCCAGAGGACATTTGCGTGCCGCCTCGCATACTCGATGGCACTCTTGAACTTGAGGTCTTGCAAGTCTGGTCGCGCACCGCGCAAGACCTGTTGAATGAATGATTAGTGGGAGGTCCACTGAAGGCCGGATTGGGAAGCGAGGAGAAGCAGAAGGGAATCCATCAGGCACCACGGACACCTGGCGCTCGGGTTGAGAAGCCAACGACAATGAATTCAGGCCCGTGGGGCGGGGTGTGTGAAGAGAAGGGGAGAGGGCATAGCGGGGATAGCTGAAAACGAGGCCTGGGGGAAGAGGAGAACGGATGTAGGGTACAGGGGGGGACCGCGCGAAGTCGGAAGGTGGGAGGGGCGGGGAAGCGGAGGCATCGTTGGGCAGGGCATGGCATGGGATACGGAAGAGAGAATTGGAAATGAGAAAAGGAAATGAAGACGAACCAGGTGCTGAACGATTTCGACTCGACCTTTACGAGCAGCGTCTGCAAACAAAGGCGGGGAAAAAAAGCAAAGTTGAGATCGGAAGAGAGAATAAAGGATGAGAAACATACACATAAGCGGAGTTGCACCTCTAGCATCACGGGCGTCGACTAGCACACTTGGGCATTCCAAAAGGGCGAGAGCTTGTTCGACGGTGCCGATTGAACAGGAGAGGGCAAGAGGGGTGAGGCCATTTGCACAAGGAATAGGTGTATTGAGGACATATAAAGATAGTTCTGGACGTGCGACGAGGGCCTTGAGAATGGCGACACGCTCCGGAGTGCACGGGCGCGGGTGTTCAATGCTGGGGGAAATGACGCGTTTAGCGCTCGGTATCGATGCTAGTGGACGGAGCGGACTGACCTTGTGCCAACAAGAGCACAGAAGAGGACGTTGCGACGGGAGGTTGAGCCATCGAGGATATTGACGTCAACGGTGGGATCGGAGAGGGCGTCGAGAAAGGCACGAAGGTTACCGGTGATCGCAGCGTCAAAGAGCGCATTCGCATTCGCATTCGGCCTTGCGGGGAGCTTCGGACTCGGACTCGGGGGCGGAGAGGGAATCACTGGGCCATGCCCAGACCTGGGGCTGGGGCTGAGGGGATCGCCCGGAGAGGACAGGGACAATTGGACGTCGTGCGTAGCGACGACGAGGGGCATCGGGAGATGTGAGCGGGAGATGTAACCGGGCGTGCTAACCGGGCGGGTGCAGAACGAGTGGAGCGGCGGCGACGAGCGGGAGAGCGGAGCGAAGGGAGCGCGGGTTCTATCGATCGAGGCTGGAGATGACGAGTAAAAAGGAGGAACAGCGAGCGAGCGAGTGAGCGAGCAGTCGAGTAGCAGAAAGGGAGGAGTAGCAACAGCAGAGGAGAAGAGGAGCAGCAGTAGTAGCAGTAAATAAGAAACTCAGCCTTTGAGTTTTCAATTTTGTCTGTCTGTATTCGGTCTTGATCAATCAATAACAATTCATTCCTGATTCAATATGGAATGCGAACCTGTCTTCCTGTCTTCAGAGGCTGGGGCCCGCACAAAGGGCTCTCACACATTCCCCTGAGCGAGCGCCCAGCGTCCTCGCCCACTCAACTCACCCTTATTTCGCTCACGTGTCTCCACTTACTCCCTCACTCACGGCACGTCCCCTCCTTTGTGTCGCCGTCCCTCCTCACATGTTTGAAAGAAGTAAATATCGCATTCAAAACTCATCCAGCGAGGTAAGCGTACCCCTAACCTAACTGCTTATCTCAAAACTCAAAAGTCTTGTCCTCGGTCATCTGTCACTTGCGACTCCGCCACGCCGCTCCTAACAACCCTGCGGCCTTCCTTCAAAGCGAACAACACGTACGTACATACGTAGGACACTGACATCGATCGCAACACGGGACCTGGGCCAAGACTGGGTCTCGAGCCCTGGCCCTGTCACGCCGGCTGCTGCTCTGCTACTGCTACTGCTGCTTAATTACCGTCAAAACTCTCTTTGTTCCAATCATCGAAGACATAGTCTATCCTATA
>Ga0307515_10006852_pt1 | contig 22667 bp, 30 predicted proteins | sample 17_EM_MG_FD_194513 | JGI IMG/M metagenome (GOLD analysis project Ga0307515, IMG submission 194513) | Populus trichocarpa ectomycorrhiza microbial communities from riparian zone in the Pacific Northwest, United States - 17_EM | ecosystem: Host-associated > Plants > Roots > Unclassified | place...
TTATGCACGATATCTACCGCATACAATTTATAATCGCCGACACCGTTGGAAGGAGGTTTTTGGCACGGATAAACAAATGTAAACAATTACGATCACGTTTGGTGGCGTTGCCCATCCCCAATACTAGAGTTGGACATGAACGACGCTGTAAGGTGAGAGTTTGGCCTGGATACCACGGAGGACCGGCGATAGCGAGTGGTATTGAAGGGGAATTGCCTCCGCCATTAACTTTTCCATCCCTCGTTCTTTAAACCCGCCCTGAATGGCGTTAGTGAAGGTTAGACGTTCGTGTACGTTGTGTTTGGTCTCCACAAAAAAACTGTCTCTTGCGGGGTTCGAAGACACGACGGGGAGGGCATTACATAAGCTGACCTAATTAGCACTTGATCGTGGCCATTTGAATATCACCGTCCCCGTGCCTCGCTTTATCCGCTACACCCTCGTCCGCTCCCCTTGCTTGTTTCTCATGGCCTGTGGCGTTCAATGCCGCCCATAAACAAAGAAGAAAAAGAGCTCAGCAAAATAATGAGTGGCTTGCCTGACGGTTTGCGGTATGTTACGCGTTTATCCAGGTCCATCCCATGGGACGCGGGTTCCGATTGGCGGTCTGAACTCCAGCCGTATAGCAACAATACCTGGAAGAAATCACCAACCCTAATCTTCCCTCCGTCTGACGGAATGCACCGTCGGAGTTCACATGTTAAGAGATCCTAGATTGTGTTCCGCGCATCTCGACCAACAGTGCTGATATCCTCGATCTAGAACCCATATGGTAGAAATCGTATGGCCAACAATATTGACGGTCACCCTGGCAAAGGTCCCTCTGTGCCAACTAAGGGAAACCCCAACAGCCATCGCTCCGTCTTCGAACCACTGCACGAACCCAAACGCCGGAAGACCCAAGAGACATCGTCCCCGAGAAAACCTGGACCTTCCGGTCACTCCAAGCGGGCTTTTCTCGATAAACCTATTGATCTAACGAAGGACGACGCGGAACTCGTATCGCATATCTCGACGGTCGCAGACGACTCAGACGACTCCCTCAACCTGGGAGCAGCGGAACGATCCAAGGCGCGCATTGCAGGTGACGGTCGTGCTACTCAGCGTCTTAAGGCGGACCACGGGGGTGGTGAATCGTCGAAAGCCGTGGATACGGACACGGAGACAGAAGCGATTGAAGAATTCCCAATATCGACGGGGGAACCGACGATGGTCAAGGGGAAGGGGGGGAGGGTCCGGGCCATAGCACGGAATTTCGAGCTCAACGGTGGAAAACCTGATCCTCCCAAGTTGCCATTAAATTCGGGCAATCCCTTCAACCCGTTGTCTCTAGCAAACCGCAAGCCGAGAGTACGTCTCTTTACGGAAGAGGAAGGGTGGTTGTCTGACACCCTGATCACCAGGCGAAGCCGAACATCTCAATCACCGAGTCCACGAGGTTTACGAATGGATTGAAAGGCAAGGGGAAAGATGTACGCTTACCCCTGACAGACTGGGTACGAGGCACGGAACACCTCGTGGAACCGCGCGAACATTTCTTGAGTTGGGGACTCGAGCAGGGCAAACCGATCCTCAAGGTGACATCATCCAGTGAACATCACGAGTTTAGGATCAACATGAAGAGTGAGATACATTACTTGCAGGTAAGTTCCCCCAATCTCGGACGCCTCCAGGTCTTTTGTGTATGGTTGATAATCGCCAGGCCTCTGGTTTTGGAGCGTCGCCGCTCATCATCAAACTTGGTGTGCATAGTTTACGACATAACCCCACTCCCGAACTCCTTCAACCAGGTACGATTTTTTTCTCACTGCTCTACTATCTGCGGCTGATAAGAGAAAGGATCCGATGGTCCGCGCGGAATGATAGCTTTCCGAGTCGACACAGAGGACAAAGCTTGTAACCAGTCAACACGGAGAGCCTTCTATGATTTTCTCAAAGACAAGTGCGGGTGCAAGTCGTGGTTGATGTGAGTCTCCTGCCTTCAAACAAAATTGTACCCGCCACGCGATTGCTCACGGTGCACCGTCATCTCATTCCACGCTCGTCTCCCCCCGCAGCGACCTGAACCCGCAGAGAGCCTGGGATATGGTTGTTCTGGGGTTGCATTCCCACGCGACACCACCCCTCCCGATAAAACCCAACACGGATCGCAAACGCGAACGACACAGTTCTGTATCTTCTCATCCGGAATTACCCCCCTCCATCAAGCTATCGCCTCCACCGGGGGGCGAGATGCCTCTCCCGCTGAAGACCCCGCTAAGAATTAAGCAGATGAATCCCAAGCAAATCACCGAAGAGTGCGTTCCGTGAGTTGCCGGTCATGTACTTGCGCGCGAATATTGAACGTGATCTAGGCAACCGGATACCCGGGATGTTGTGGAAGACGAAACTATCGCCGGCCCTTCAAATCAGCCTCAGCGGAGATCCTTACGACAGTTGACCCTTCGTTCTAGTTTCTCCACGGTTGATCCAACCCACACGTCACCTTCGGAGGACCCTGACGAACTGTAAGTGAATTCTCTCGTTGTTAAGGGTCCCCACTCACCGGGGTGCGCTCTAAGGTTGTTAGTTTATCGTCCTCTTGGTGCTGGCGCTGTGAACATTACGAGAGGGGATCTCGAGCGGTTACAACCGGGCAAATATTTGAACGATACCCTCATAGAATTTGGGTTGAAGTACGTTTGGAGCGACTGCTGAGTGTTGCTTACTAAAGGTCTCAACCCGTAGGCTGTGGCTCAACGATTTGCGAGACCACAAACCGGGACTGGCGGATCAGATACACCTGTTCAGCTCGTTTTTCTACAAGAAATTGGCTATCAAGGAGTGAGTATTGTGCTACTGTTTTCAGTGGACCATCTGAAACTGGACCACAACTGTTGTGTACCAGTAAGAGAGCAGGCTACGAAAGTGTTCGGAAGTGGACTTCGAGGGTCGACGTGTTCAACAAGAAGTATCTTGTGGTTCCTATCAACGAACAGTGAGTGGACTTCGTGACCGCCTTCCCTATCGTGTTCATCTCGCGTTTCCCAAGTCTCCATTGGTACCTTGCCATCATATACCAACCTGAGCACACGTTGCGACCTGCTCAGCCTCCTAATTCTCCTGTGACACGGAAGCGGAAGCGGGACGAAGAGCGCTCGGTCGACTCCACCATTGAGGCGTCAGAGTCGAGGGAAACTCCAATCACTACTTCGAAACCCACATCGAAGGCCACAACAGAGATTCCCGACGGCGGCGAGGTAGAAACCATACCAGATTCAGAACCATCAAGCCCCAAAATGGAGGTCCAGGAACAAACTCAGACGGACGAAACCACCAAGCCGGAAGAACAGGAAGTTGAAATTCAGCTTTGCGCAGAAGTCAGCTCCGTTTCGCTTGACGAACACGATCAGGAAGGTTCTGCGCGCGCCTCCCATGTAGTTATGGAAGGTATGGAGATTGACCGCTCTCCCCCGAGCTCGCCCATGCGTGTAGACCGCGAGGTTCACATCGAAGATCTGACCGGAGAGTCTACATACCATGGGAATGTCGAGCCGTCCGTCGTAGGGACTGAGGATACGGCCCCGGAAGCTCCAGCTGTGGAGATGGAAGACTCGTTCAACGCCGGCACCATTGATGCCCGATATTTTTATGCGACAGGAGCAACCCCCTCCAGAACATACGGTAAGAAGAAATCCCGCGTTTCAGCGCCCGCTAAACTGGAAGGTGGCTCCCATGGAGGGGACATGGGTGGCGATGTTGAGATAGTCCCCCCCAAAACGTGAACTCATTCTCTTCCCAAAGTTTGTCATGTGGTAACCCAGATCATGCGTCTAGGGATGATACCTACATCTTCATATTCGACTCTCTCAATGGGAAACACCCCGGTGCAATGAAGAACTTGGCGCAATATCTCCGGTTCGAGGCAACGGACAAGAAAGGGATTGAAAATCCGAGTTCCCCGGAAACAAAGGCCGCCCGAGTAAGAACGGACCCTGGTCAGTACACCCTGCATGTGCGCTCATTATGTCCCACAGGTCCCCACTCAAGACAACTATTGTGACTGTGGCCTCTACCTCCTGCATTTCGTGAAGGTTTTCATGGAGGATCCTACTAAAGCATTTCATACCATCCTCGTAAGCCCATTATCACAGTACCACCCCCGCTCCAAACCTGACCGCCCCCAGACGAAGCAGAAATCTCCGAAGGCAGACCGAGAAGTTGACTGGAAGAAAGAACTGGTCGGGACTTCCAGAGAAGAACTTACCCAGAGAATCCTTGACCTCAGTGAGGTATGGGTCAAAGAACGAGCCAAGGAGGCGGAAGAGAAAGCGAAGGCTAAGGAGAAGGAAGGCACCTCCAAGCCTGAGTCGATCGCCGTCGACTCCCCTGAAGATTCCGACGACGACGTCATTCTCGAGGAAGTCGTGACTCCTAAGCCAGATCCGCCGAAGAAACCGGCAGCCCAACGACCAGAACCGACCAAGAAAGGTCCTGCAGCCGGGGGTAGGGGAAGAACGAGTTCCAAAACAGAAACTAGACCAGCAGAGCCGGAACGAGCCGCTGCGGAGAGACTTCGGTGATCTTTTCCCTCCTTTCATTTCCCTTTCTTTGGTTATCTTGTGCTTCATAATTATCCTATCATACTCGTTTTGGGACCGTTCGCGGTTTCGTTATCCAGTTCCGTTACTATTGCTATTAGTAATTGTCGTGGGCCGTGACTTCAGATCACTCGTATGTATGTGTGTATAGACAACGAGATCATTACCAGCGCATCACCCGGAGATATGGAGATAAACAAAGCGCAGAGATGAGAAAGCATGAAAGCATGGTTGAATACGGAGTGAAGAAACTAGTATGACCCAGGCACCATGAACTCGTGGTCACCCCAAGAAATCTCCTGTTTAAGGATTCCGGTCAAAATAAGCTCTTTGGTGTAGATTGAAACGCCGTTCTCAGCGATCGCCCTCCAGATGGACCCGTCTTCCTCGCATGAGATAACATAACGATCCGGCTTTGAGGTCACCATGCGATGGGTGGGAGTCTGTAACACCAACTGTAAAATCGACCTACGTAAGTCGAGGGGACGGAAAACTGATGCGAAACATATACCGTTCCCCCATGAGCTGCAACGATGTTCTTCATCAGCTTTTTATCTACGTCCACCTTTTGCGTGAGATAGAAAGTCTTGCCCTCCAACAATTTACCCTCGTTTTTCTTCGCTCTCTCGAGAGTCTTCGTCAACTTGAAAGCGTATTTCGCCTCAGCCTCACGATCCTCGAGCAAATAATCCTTCTCCGCTGGTGGGGAGCGAGTTGAAAAAAAAAAAACACGCGCGCGAAGGGACAAAGAACCACTCACGTAGGAGACGCCCCTTGGCTGCGGACTTCGTGAGCCACTCTTCCCGAAGGATAAACGGAGCGACCGCTATAGAGGTCAACAGCTTCTCCGTTCGACCGAAAGCGCCAGCGATCAGGTGCGTGCAGTCGAGAGGTTTTTGTGTGAATTTAGCACCGAGCTTCGTCAAAGCCTGGAAATAGTGGTAAGCATCGATACGGTGTTGAATTGAGTTCTAGTTAGAAAAATAGACCGAACCCTCTTAGTGTCCTCCGACAGCTGGACCTTTGTCGTCATGATATGTACACCGGTTCCCGCGGGCTTGGAGGTCTGTGGTTCATCATCTTCCTCATCCTCCTCCTCCTCAGAGCTGCAGTCAAGGTGGTAAGGACGGGTCGGCTGAAGTATCGATTGGGAGGAATCATACCTGACATCGCCTCTTCTCCTCTTCGCCTTCAACCTCGCATTCTCTTTCGACTTCTCCTTCTCTTTAGTTCTCTTGTCTGCTCTATCCTGTTCCCTCTCCGCCTTCTCCCATTCACCAACCACGGTCCCTCGCTTCATTTGCTTTTGGAAGTTGATCACATCTGGCATGATGTCTTTCAACTTCTCGTCAGCCTTCTGTGCAGCAGATCTACGTCCTCGCAAAGGAACATCGGCCAGGCGAGCGGGAGGAGGGGATGATTCTTGGGCGTGTCGCTGGGTGGTCCTCGTCGCCTGAGTGGACTTGGGTTTCGAAGGTCCCGGGGTTGGCTTCTCGGGCCGCTCGTGCTCTTCTTCGGACTCGGAGTCATCTCGTTTCCTCTTTTGGCCCTTCTTAGACAGGGCGCGCTTGGCTGATACAGGTTCCTCTTCTTCCTCTTCCTCTTCCTCCTCCTCAACGGCGGCGACAGATTTCCTCATAGGTGTCTTCACTTTGACTGGGGATGATTTCTTCGAAGAGGCAGGTGATTCGGAAGCCATCAGTTTACGCGAAACGGATTTCTTGACTTTGGTGGAGGTGTTCTCTCTCCTAGGAGAAGAATAGTCCGGACGAGGAGGCATGACAACTTCGACCTGCGAACGAGTTCGACGCCTTGAGCCCTTTTCCTCGGCGACGCTATGTTTGGAATTCCCAGATCTCCGGCGTTTCTGAGGGGAGGGTGAAGGACTCGCAGTGGGCTCACGGTCCGACGGCACGTCCATCTCTATATCCACATCCGCGTCTGGGGCGTCGTTATCCAACATTTCCACATCTTCGGTTTCATCCTTGACAAAAGGATGTTCGCTACCTGTCCCTAAATCGTTCTCATCAACGGCAATCGCTTCTTCCACCTCCCTGATGCTACCTGTTGGTACGCCAAAGTCTTGGGTGGGAACATCCTGTTCGGCGTCGTCGAGTATCACCTTCCGTCCCATACCCTTGTTGCCCAAGAACCCGGAGCAGTCGCACGCAGGTGAGAACCTTACATACTTTTCGTGACCGACCGAGAGGTTCCGCCAGTTGACAAAACAGTCCTCAAGCCACGTGTGGTTAACAACTGGGATTGACCACTGGGACGCGCGATCGGTCTTGGTGCCTGATTTACTGTCGGAATCCAAGAGTTTGAACATTTCGAAGGTCTGTTAGGGTATCACACTTACTATGCGGCGATGACGACGGTGTTCCGCGGGGACATGTTCGGCGTGAAATTCGCTCCCATAGCCTGAATCAGAAGTTTCAAGTACTCCCGGGCCTCACCGGTATAATTCGTGACGGTGATTTCCTTGGGGTTTGTCAGCGACCCGCATACTGGTGACTTTTCGGATTGGACCTACGTGCCCGCCGAATCCTTCGATCTGCTTGCTTGGGGTGGGATAGTGGAGAAGCTGATCGGTTGGTGGCGAGATGGCCCTGATAGTTTGGACGTGGAACAGCCAACAGAGGTTCCCAACGATAACCCCAGGGCGTTTTAAAGCCTGGTGAACGCGATTAGCCGGGGAATGTGTTTTGGCGCCGGGGGAGATGACCTTAAAGTAGGCAGCCCCAGCCCGGAACTTCGTGATGAGCACATCCACGCGTTCCACCTTCTTTGTTTCATCGCTCGCGCTCTTTACATCGACAACGACTCCTCCGAACCTCTTCACTCCTGCGACAACAGCCTCGCGCCTGCCAGGGTTCAACCCAAGGCTGACAGATAGGAGGATACGTTTCCCTTTCCAAACGTTGACACGCTCGGCCGCTTTGCCCAGGTTTTCGGGGATCTTGCCGTCCTCAGAAGTCCCCAATACGACGGATTTGTAGAGTGACGCCTTCTCCTCCGGGGGTTTATGTGTCCGTTTGCCTTTCGGAGAAGGCGGAGTGAGTTGTAGCACCTTTGGATCCGGCCACTCATACTGAAGGGTTGGGATGGTAGCGACCCCTAAACGTACGACGTCGTCGAACCAGTGGGGGACGAGAATTTTGACCCGAGTATCTTGTTGATAGTGAACAGCGGTGAGATATTTATCAGATGTCGTGCCCATGGAGAATAGATGTGTGACTTCTCGGGTAAGACCCTGTCTCCATTGACCACCAAGGGCGACAATGGCACCGGAAAGAACTTCGACGTCTGAGGGATCAATCTACGAAATATGACAGCGAGTCAGAGGAATGCTTGTCCTGGAGCAAGCTTCATCTACTTGCATCAGTCGCACAGGCGCATACGCCAGAGAAGAGCATGGATGGGTCGGCGGAGTAATATTTTGTCCTTGAGATGTCTGTTAGCTATCTTGGACCACCTGCTAAACAATTTGAGCGTACATCTGGCGCTTTCCGAGTGTAACAGATCGTTCTGCCCATTTAGGCTACACCGACGTTAGACGGAATGGATTAGGCGAGGCCCATGGCCACTTACAGTCACGACCTCTGCATTATCTGGTGCACTCTGCCAGCCTTCAAATTCCAGGGTATCCGAAATAATGTGCGTTGCATCTTCAAGAGAGCTTCTTGTTGCTCCGTTCGGATCCAAGATTTCAGACAACCACTTTTGATCATTAACGCGGAGAGACGAGGACAAGGTGTATGCGACGCCAGAGAATATTCCCATTATTTCGCGGATAAAAGACAAACGAACTGGGGTAAGAAAGTCTCGTAAATGTGCCCCGAGTTGACCTTGAGGGGTAGTCGTCCTATATCGTGTTCACTGGCGTGTACCAGGCGAGCCAGACGGCGCGATCGACCCGAGGGTGGGACGCGGCGTGAATGAGGGGAGGTAAACAACACGTGATCGTCATTGATCTTGTCACGGTCACCCGTCACGACGCGACTCACTGGCTGGGATAATGGTGTCTAGCACCAGTTCTAACGCTCTACGTTCCTCTGTCTCTATCTCCATCTCTCCGCCTCTGAATCGCACCCTGGATCTGATGATGAACTGGGTGTATCTCGAGGGTATTGCGAGTTAGGAGAGATTGCTAACTGAGGAATGGACAACGGATAATGGCCAGTGGGGTATGTGCGGCGGTGGGAGGAAGAGCTAGGGTGTAGCCTCTCCTTTGCGAACTGAGGGAGGTTGGTACTGGACTGCGCATGCCAGTTTTAAATCTCCCGGTACACCAGTTCGCTGGATCATTTGGCGAATGCTTCCGGCCCGAGCCTTCCACAACTGGTGGCCTTCGGACACACCCGCGTCATCAGGTTTACCATTGTATTGCGCCATTCACCACAATCAAAATGACATCTACGACGGGACAGCTCATATGTACCCAGTGCAAGAGCGATTACACTGGCCCCAAGCGTCCGATGCTGCGATGCAGCTCCTGCAAGAAGGGATGGCACACTTGTATGTTCCCGTCGATCATTCCGATTACCCGGGTAGATTGACCTTGATGTAGTCTGCCACAATCCCGTAATCACTGTGGGACAGTTTAAAGCGATGTATGAGGCGGAAGTGAATAAGAAGGCTCATCCTGGGGCGGTCAGTTTCTCCAGTTGGCGTTGTTCGCTGTGCCCGACTCATTCGAGGGCTGAACAAATACTGGTGGGTTCATTTCCGCGCCATAGCCTATTCTGATCCGTCTTAGAACTCTATCGTGCGCTATATAGGTTATCTCCTCCGATGAAGAGGAAAACACGCCACGGCCCAGGTGGAATTCCATGGATAAGTCGTTATCGCCAGCGGCAGCCACACCAACTGAGGATGTCATCGATCTTACCGAAGGACTTGCGGGACTGTCCTCTCAGAAGGGTAAAAGTAGAGTCCGAGATACGTCGCCACCACGGTCGCTCTCCCAAACTCTCGGTGTGCCGGAATGGGAGGAGTATCGGTCGCCGATCACCGGTGTAGGACTGCGTGCGTTTCTCGTCGGGTACCGGCCATCTCGTGTAGAGATCGGTGCTAAATTCACCTCACAGAGCCTCGGAAACAACCCTCTTTAACTCCACCTCCATCCAGTACCATGCCGAGTGAACCGACGATAATCATCGATGAAGATGATGTAGATCTCGAACTGAAGGGCGTTGCCAACCGCGAAGGACTCCCACCACGTCCCCCGCTGACCCAATCACCCTCCTCAGAACCGCCTAGGCAGACCGAAACGCGCCTCCTTCCGCAGATAATCAAAGAAGAAATGCAAGAGCTTGTCATCCCACCTCTCTCTGAGTCGGAGAAACCAAGGAGGCCGCGCAAACCGATGAAAACGAAAAGATTCGTTTCGACGAGTCGGAAAGGTAAGCTGCGGATCAAGAGTTTCATGAATTTCCACATGCCTTTTGGCCATGAAGCAGTTCCCAAAGTCGATATGGGGACATTGGAGGATGCTTTGAGAAAATTAGGACTTGAACCGGGTTCAGGGTAGGAGGTATGATCTATCTGGCACAGGTTGTCCGAGTCGTGTGGTACACTGGCGCAATCCTTCTCATGACTTTCGGGCTACGTAGTACGTAGATCACCGGGGAGTGTGGAACCTAGTAGCCAACGTGTTAGAATTGGGGGGACATTTCAGGACCTCGACGTCGTCCAGCTCTAATAAGTGGCGGAGGTTCACGACGCGAGCACGTGCACTCGGTCAAACATGAGCCAGTTGTGGAACCTGTAGACGGGGCTTAGGGTAGTCCCCATCAGCCCACTGGGGGCTATGACGTGAGATCCAGTTTTCCGCGAGCACCGGGGCCTGGAGTGTCTGGAAAGAACGTCGCGGGGGAAACCGTCGGAACTTTTCTGGATGCATGTATACGAGAACATTGGTTCCACAGATGTGCGCCTCTCGAACAGGTTTAATCTTGGAGATAAGGTCTTGACCGGACACCACACCTTTGCTCTTCGTCGTGGGTCATCCGACCATCCCTCTGCATGTATGAATTTGCGTCCGCGGCCATTGAATGTACGAAATATTTCGCGGGGATGTGGGCCTGTGGTGTGTCCCCTTACTCTGACCTCGTCGTCAATAACCTCCCATCCTAGATGCCATCCCCCCATCCGTGAGTCAACAATACCACAACGCCCGATGCTCGTACTCCTCTCCTGAGCGAGCCCGCCTCAGGTAAGGTTAGCAGAGCTTTGGGAGATGGTGTCTCGGACGAGGAGGTAATCAAAGCTTTCGAAACTAATAAACGCACCCTCTAGATCGTGGTCCCCGTTTTGGCCGGCTTCTTCGCGATAATTTTCATTGCCATTGCTTTTGATTACACCGGTGAACGAGAGGGATAACGTACGCTCCTGTCTCCTTGAGGGGGGGGCTACCCGGATCATTACGACAAACGAGACTTTGCGGGTCCTTACACACCTAGGCCACGCTTTTCAACCCATATGAAGGGCACGATCTTATTTCAAGGTATTTTTCTGATTTTGCCTTTGACCGACCTCGGTTGTGCTCGCGGAGTCATCTCCCGTTTGACCGGATATCTTTACTATGACGAGCAAGCGTGGGAACCACGTTTCACCGCGCCCCATGTCCGAACCACCACTACGCATCGCGTTTCTACACCCAGACCTCGGAATCGGTGCGTTTCTGTCGCGGAATCTCACAGGAGGTATTCTAAAATGCCTTGTCAGGTGGTGCCGAACGTCTTGTGGTTGATGCTGCTCTCGGATTGCAGAAACTTGGGCATTCGGTAGACATCTACACGTCTTACCACGATCCCAATCACTGTTTCGAGGAAACAAGAGATGGTGAGCAGTTCTAGGTGTTGAACCGTCGAATCCGGGTTGATCCCTTCTAGGAACTCTACGTGTCCACCATGTGAAACCGCCGTTCCCCCGATCAATCAAGGGGAAATTACACATACTCTTTGCACACGCCAGACAATTGCATCTCACTGCCCACCTGCTGTCTGAATCGCCCTATGACGTTTATTTTGTTGATCAACTTTCGACGTGTATACCATTCCTTCGGCTCCTGACAAAGCGGGTGGTATTCTATTGCCACTTCCCCGACAAACTCCTCGCAAACGGGGAGTTCGTGGAGGGAGAGTCTGGGAGGTGGAAAGCCGGTGTGATGAAAGGGCTGTACAGGTTGCCCATGGATCTTCTAGAAGAATGGACCACCCGTACGTCTCACGTTACCCATTCTCGTGTTCAGCGCTATAAACCATTGCCATTCGGTTCACGTCAGGCCAGGCCGACATCATCCTTGCCAATTCCCTGTTTACTGTGCAAGTCTTTAAGACATACTTTCCAAGCATAAAATTTAGCCCAACAGTCGTCCATCCTGGGATCAACATCACAGCATACGAAGTCGCGGTTGACCAAAATGACCCTGACGTAGTGGCGATTCGCTCGTAAGTAAAGCGCCTGACACCGCTTAACCGTTGGACCAACTAAATGGAACGACCGGGGTAGCGACCGCCCGACCTTCTTATCACTGAACCGTTTTGAGCGAAAAAAGAACGTCGCCTTGGCTATCCGGGCGTTCGCCACGTTCAAGGCCACGACGACAGTGAAGCAAAATTGGCGGCTAGTGCTCGCGGGTGAGTGGGGTCCTTTCTTTCTCCGACCTCGCCAATTATGGAAATTATTAGGTGGATACGACCCACGGGTCGAGGACAACGTGTCGACACTCAAAAGTCTGCTCGAGATTGCCACGACATGCAATCTCACATACCACATCCTGACTCCATCCAAGAAGACAGGGACCCTGCCACCGTTCGACAAATCCGTCAAGTCTCCCGATGTAATCTTCTTGCTCAGCTTCACTACCGCTCAACGGTCGGCCCTGCTAACCTCCACGTCGACATTGGCTCTCCTGTACACTCCGACTAACGAACACTTCGGCATCGTTCCGGTGGAGGCTATGGCATGCGGAGTACCCGTACTGGCGTGCAACACCGGCGGACCTACTGAAAGCGTAGTAAACTCACCGGAGATCGAGAAGACCGGCTGGCTGCGACCCCCAGATGCCGAGATCTGGGCGGAAGCCCTGCACGGTATTGTGGAACTGAGTGTAGATGAGAGGACGATGTTGGCGCACCGGGCGAAGGTAAGGGCGAGGTCTCAGTTTGGCATGGATGCGATGGCGAGTAAGATCGAAGCGGCGTTGTTGGAAGCTGTGAGGATGGGCCCGGTTGAGGAGGGAGCAGGATACGTCGTCGTTCTGGGGTTCATTGCCAGCGCTCTCACCGTTATCATTGCTGCATGGCTAGTCCTGTAGACTGCAATACCCCACAATAGATTATTTATGACGTCCAACGCTGGAGACGAGGGACTCTGGCTCTTAAAGTCATCTGCATCAGTTGGCCGCTTCAGTCACAGGCTTGGGGCGTTGACGCATGATCCGAATATCACGACGCCCCGAGGCGAGATTCCGGATGTCTCTTCGTCCAATCACGCCAAGAAAGGCTAGAACAGTACCATCATAGGGAGGCTATCAATGCATTCAATGTTCAACGTCGGAGCCGGTGTTCGGAAGAAACTCCACCATTCACCCTCACGAGATCCGTCCGCATCGTTTGTAACTGGATTCCATCCATGGACCACGCTCGATACAGAATGCAGTTATTAGTTCGTATCTGACGATTTTATACAAGTTCTCAAAGTGGGCTGGCGTAGCGTACATTAAACCAGAACGTTAACGTATCAATTCCATAGCTCTAGCGTAGTTGAGGGGAGGTGAGAGGAACGAGACCAGAGACCACCGATCAAGCGAACTGGAGGATGCCTTGGTTGCGCTCAGGGTCACTCATCCTATGCACCCTAACAGCGTCCGTGATTGACACGTTCTGCATATCCTGGGGGGTGATAAGGATGTACTGTTTGCCGTCCGATGCCTTGGCGGTGTCGATCTAATAAAAGACGCGTCCGGAGGTTAGGAACGGAGTTAATGGAGAAAGATATTCTGCTGGAGACTCACCATCATCTTCATGCTAATACGACGGTTGACGGCATCCATGAACACATCAAATTCGTCTAGGAGCAGATGATGAGCATCGAGAGACCATGACGACATATAAAAACAAGGGCGGCAAAAAAACCCCGGCGAGGGGCGAGAACGTACCAAGGCAGCGAATAGGGCATCCGATTGACTCCCAGAGCGCCAACAATAAACAGATGGTGGAGAACGACTTCTCTCCGCCACTCAGCGCCTTTGGATCTTTATCTTTAGCCCGTACCTGAGTTGCGGCCATCTCTTCCGTTTGCACCTAAGGATGGCGGAAGTGGAATTAGGAGTCGGGTTTCTGTGAACCGCAGAGAGTCGGGGTTGAGATGGGACTTACTCGGAGTTGCAGGGTTTGAGCGGTATGGTCGAAGAGTACCTTGCCGAAGTACCCCCGGTGGGCAAGATTGAACTGGAAGAACACTTTGCACCTCAGAGCGATGTGCCTCCTAAAGTCGTGCCATCTGGACAGACGGGCGTTGATCGCGTTCCCGAGCTCCTACAAACCACAAACGGGAGGACGAAGAGCAACGCGTCAGTACTGGGTCTATGATGTCATCGCTCCTAACCGCTGACGAGGGGTGTGAGCCTCCAGCGGGCATGACGGTTCGCACCTTATTCAATGCCACCATCGTCTTTACTTCATTCCTGGCAGTGTCGTAAGCTTTCTTGGCCCGGGTAAGCTCAGCTGTGATCTGTTCCACGGAAGCGCCCTGTTTGCTCTCCTGCTTCTTTAGAGCCGCCTTCGCGCTTTCGAGTTTCCGTCCAACATCCGTTGAGGCTCGTGGGTCCTTGAACTCCGTCGGAGCCATTTTCTTGGCGGTGTCCGTCCAGTCCTTGTTGGCAGGCTCAGTGAGGGCGCACGGGGGAATGATAGATACGTACCACCAACTCTGCCTCGGTGGTATTTGCTACCTGTTCGGCGTCCTTGATTGCGACCTCTTCCTCCGCATGTCTCTTTTTATAATGACTGGCGTCGCTGGTCGCCTTCAAGCGATCCGTGGCTACTTGCGCGATCAGTGCCTATCGGAGGAGTTAGTGTCCCAAAAGTAGAGCAGGCCACGGGAAGGGCTCACCGCGTGCTCCTCCTTGAGACTTTCCACTTCCTCCGCTTGATGCTCTAACTTCGTGCGCTCGGCACGCAAAGGCTTGAGTTCGTGCTCTACCCCTGCTTTCTCCTCGGATATGGCAGCAAATTGGACCTTCATGTTCTCGATGGCGTCTTCGTATCCCTGTTTTGAGATTGTCAGTAAGTTCCACGTACGCAGCGTTATCGGCGGAGATACTAACCTTCTTGGCTTCCTCGAGACCGGCTAGACCGGCAGGTAATTCCTCATTAGCCTCAGCCTGGAGACGACCGTGTTCGTTCTTTGCGGCCAATAGCTCCCGGTGTGTTCGTCCGGCACCATCCTACCGATGCTCAGCATAGGCGTCGCTCCACCAAAGGAATGCAAGAGGTAAATGCTCACCTTTGCTTCCCTGATCTCGCGCGCCAGTTTACGGAGAAGATTTGACTGTTCCTCCATCTTTGCTTTGTGTTCGTGGTATGCTTTTTGGGCATCTTCTAAGTCTTGTTGCCATGATCTGCAAGGATTGAATGGGTCAGAAATGCAACTACGCTCGTATAACGCACCGTAAGTTCGCCCGGGTATCTTTAGTCACGAAAAAGTGGAGTTGGTTTCCGTTCGGCCCGTTCATTGGCTTAGACTGCATTCCTCCGTCACTAAGATGCATCAATCAGGATTAAATAAAAACACAGGGAATGTAGAGCATGCCTGAAACCCGAAACCAGGTAGAGTTCTCTTGGATTCGTGCCACACCAAGCGTTGCAGTTCCCGCCAATCCGGGCACACACATCATCACCCTCAGCACGATTACGAGCAAGGACGATACTCTCGATTGACCGTTGGTTGATGAAGAGACGGACCACCCATTCGTTCGAGAACTGGGAACGGGCAATGAGTCTGAGTGCCAATCGCAACCCGATAGTGATCTCACCTCGAGGACGCGCAAAGGAGTGAAATAATCCCGAGGTGGTTCTCCCCTAGAATAATCGAACAGGTCGACCGCGGAGATAATGATGGGGACGTTTCGACTATATTTGCCGCGCGTAAGTCTCAACCATCAGTGAATAGTGTCAAGCCACCCACTTTCCGTAGCGTTCAAGCAAAGCCTTTAATGGTGCCCGATCCCTTGCGTCCGTGACGGCCCACGAAACCATGGTACCAGAGAGGTTAACACGAAGGACATCAGCCCACTTGGAATCCTTCAACTTAACGAATCGTCCCAACGGCCCGAGAGGTTGTTGGCCATGCCAACGCGCCTTCTGTACCTCCTTGATGATTGCTTCCATGCCATTCCCATAAGGGGCCAATGCGTTCTTTTCGCTATCCCTGGCGACCTTGATCTGGGCCTCACATTCCTGGACCCGGTTCTTAGCCTGGTCGCGGGAAGCTTGAAGGCGATCCCCCTCGAGTCGAACGTCGCTTGCTGCTGCTTCTTTTTCCTTGATTTCGTCTTCGAAGGATTTCAACCGCGCCTCTGAATTTTCTATGGCCTTCTTCGCGTCTTCCAACTTGGTACGGGCGCGTTCACGGCGTTCGATAGTGTGGGTGGCCATGCGTTTGGCCTCGGCTTCAATTTGGCGTTCAACGGCCCTGACGTTAGCCTTCTCTGTCTTCATGCTGCTGTTGATTCGCTTCTGGTCACCCTAAGAACGGAATCCCAAAACGGGCATGCATGAGACATTGATAAGCGAGATAAATAAAAATTGCCGTACAATGAGCCGCTCGACCTCTTGCTCGAGTGTTCGCATCTTCTGCTTTATTTGGGCGCGTTGAGCGCGAATGTGTTTGGCATCATCCATCTGATTATGCTCCTCTTCCAAGAGTTCGATCCTTTCATTGCAGGTGGCGATTTTTTCCTGGTCAAAACGCGGTCAGTGACCGTGAGTGTGCCGTGAAAGGTCATTCATACTTCAGCCTTCTTGATGGCTTCATCAACCTTTGGAAGGCGAGCTCGCGCCTTGCCAAGGTTGGAGAGCTTGCTCTTTAAATCCTGTATCATGCGAGCGGCGGTACATTATCTATCCCACGTTCAGCGGTGGCCTTGAACGGAACTCACGTCTCGTTTCTCCTTGACATGAGCCCATACAAGCTCGTTCTTGAGGCTGTCGATCTTCTTCTGCAGTTCAACCGCCTTTTCGGCTTCCTTGAACCGATCTTCTGCGGCCCGGGCGGCACTGAGCAGGTCCGGGAGCATCCGGCTCTTATGGTCCAAAATCTTGGCCGTTTGGCGAATATTTGCAACACAGATTTCATACTCGTCGGAGAGTTGACTGAGTTGCGTTCCCTTGAGGAAGAACTAAAATAACTGTTAAGCGAAGGGAGAACGAAGCCATTTAAGACCGACGGCCAACCTGATACTTCTCCGACGGGTGCGAAGCGCTGAGGAATTGTCTGTGGAGCATGGAAAATCAGTCGCCAAGCGGCAGCGGGTTTCGAATTGGCGTGCCTGGCGGAGTCTGCATGTGATAAGATAGGATTTCTGATAAAGGAGGGATCGTGATACCTTGCGTAAGAACGTTCATCGGATTGTCAACTTGAATGTTCATATGATCACAAATAGCTGAAAGATCCTCTCTCTTGTGCGAGACCACAGTGCCATCCTTGGCCTTGATCTTATATGTAGAGCTTCCTTTGGTGTCAAACCGTCGAGAGATGATGATGCTGTCGCCATAAACGTCGCGTTTGTATGCTTCGTCGCCGCGATTCTTGAGGGTAATGGTGACTTCAGAGGCACTGGGACATATGGATGAGTAACCCAAATTTCCAATAAACTGCACGGGGTTTACTGTTGGCCTTCTTTGATAAAACTCTTCAGCCCAGATCCGCGGCCAGTGACTGCGGCTTTGCCTCCCAGAGCAACGGTGATCGCGGTCAATACAGCACTCTTACCGCCTGGTTAAAGGCTTTCAGCTCAGGGATGACATTCGTAGGATTGCCGACTTACTGCCGTTGTGACCTGCGATATTGGAAGACAACGTTAAACATTCCGGTGTACGGGCCGAGCGGGATACCCACCAATGATGAAGTTAATTTGAGGACCGAAGTTGAACTTGAGGAATGTGTGACACATGAAGTCAAGCATCTCAACCCTTTCGATGATCCCCATAGCCGCAACACCCTGGCATACGTGCATCAGTTTGCTACTCCTCTGGGTCAGAATCTAGGGGTGAAACGTACTCCAACTACTTTGTGCTTCTTCACATCATCGGCCCTCTCCTGAACACGCTGCATGAAGGCTTCTTCGTGTTCGCGTTCGAACTGCCGCTCCTCTTCCTCGTCGATGACATTGTCAACGGGTTCCGCATCGGCTTCGGTATCCGCTGCGGAGGTCCGCTGCCTTTTGCGTTGCGTAGACCTTGGAACCTCGTCCTCTGAGTCGGATTGAATCGTGACGCGGCGTTTCGGCGCCATAGTTCGGTCGGTCGTATATCGATGTGGATAGTGAAGGAAAGAGTGGGATCCGGATGAGTCGCGTCGGTCACGCGTATAGTAGGTCACGTGCTATTGTGCTGTCACAGATCCTTTGGAGAGGGGTGACCAAACAGGGACAAACATATTCGGCGCTACTGGTCGGGCAGCGATTGCCTGGGGGAGGTTCATCTTTCACCTTTTGCACACAACGGCCCACCCGCTTCAGAGGCTGAAATCAGGGCATCGGGGATTTCGACGGGGACGCGGCCGTCGCAAACTTACGTTGACCCTTTGGACCCTATCGTCTGACAACACAGTTATTGCGTCAGGCCCTCGCTGCTGACTGTGAAGATCTATAATCCGCGGATGGGAACGGCTTGCTGAGCGCCCAGATCTACCCCCGTGCTAAACTCCCCATCAGTCTTGTGGGTCAGCAACCTTGTCATCCTTGTTCCCAGGAGGAACGTCACTCCCCCACACATGACTAAGGCCGGTGGTGTTCCCCCGGAGATGGCGGAGAGACTCGAGGCCTTGATTCCGCCCAAGCTCACACCATTTATAACCGTGCGCGCAAAGGATTGATTCGCCCCCCAACGACCCCCAGTCGCATCTCTCCTCCCGAGGCTCTGTAGCCATGTCTGCCCTCAAGCGCCTTTTGACCGGTCAGCACAAACTACACAAACACAACTCCCTCCCGTCCAATAGAGAGGGCCGCATCGATTTTCTGGACCTCGAACGCGTTAACAGGCACGAGCGATCCAAATCGAAACCCACCACTCCGACCAGCGCCTCAACTCCCACCTACAACACAGGATTCCCTATCTCTGGCTCGCCGATAACACAATCCTCCACCACCTCCTCTGCTTCCTCCACCAATAGTGATCCCCGTCACGGTAGGAGTAGGAGTCGAGCTCGCGCCAAACATGAACGTGCCAAGTCCCTAGACGTCAAGGCTGCTCAGCTCAGGCAAGAGTCAATGGAACGCGCGGAGCGTAGAAAGGATTCCTACGACAAGGCGAGTCTCCTCCTATTCTACAGAACCGCGCGTTTTCTTACCATTGTCGGTTCCACCAGGACCCACTCAAGGATAACTACGGCGATCTTCCCCTGAACATGTCTCAGGAAGGCATCGGTTAGTTCATTCGTCCGCTCAACCAACACCCCACAGTCGGATGACATCCTTCCTCTAGACCGCCCTTCGGACTCGTTCGAATCGCTCTCTGGCCGATGTGAAGGCGTCTCGATCCGATTCCGGGCTCGAGTCCACCACACTCGACCAGTCGGATCACACATCATGTTCATCGTCCTCAGGCAAGGGATCTCTACCGTCCAGGCAGTCCTCTCCGAGGAGCAGGGAAAGGTCTCTCCTAACATGGTTCGATGGGCTGGTAACCTCAACAGGGAGACCATCGTCTACGTGCAGGGGAAGATCCAGAAACCCGGGGATGGTCATTCTGAGGTCAAGCAGGCGTCGATCCACGAGGTCGAGATCTCCATTGATAAGGTGCGACCGTTTTCCTCACAACCAGCTCACCCCTTCATTCGGCTCACTCGTTCATGAATCCGCAGCTTCATGTGATTGCTGCTCCCACGTCTTCGCTTCCGTTCCAGGTCGAGGATGCTGGGCGTTCCCTTGCCGAGCTCACCCGGCCCGATGCCCACTATCCTCGTGTCGGCCAGACCACCCGCCTCACCAACCGAGTTGTCGACCTCCGTACCCCAGTCTCCCATTCCATCTTCCGCATCCGTGCCGGGATCACCAACCTCTTCCGAACCTTCCTCGATTCCCAAGGTTTCACTGAAATCCAATCACCCAAACTTCAACCCGCTGCCACAGAGTCCGGTTCCTCCGTGTTCAAGGTCGACTACTTCCGTCGCCCGGCCTTCTTGGCGCAATCCCCTCAGTTGGCCAAGCAGATGGCCATCGCCGCTGATATGGAGCGGGTGTACGAGATCGGCCCTGTATTCAGGGCTGAGAACTCGAACACCCACAGGCACTTGACAGAGTTCACCGGTCTCGATCTCGAGATGGCTTTTGAGAACAACTACCACGAGGTCATGGACGTGATCGACAAGATGTTTCTGTTCATCTTCAAGGGTATTCAAAACAACTACAGGAAGGAGGTATGTGATCTCCGTTAACTCTGCTTGTCGATCGATCTTCGCTCATTTAAACTCGTTCTAGATTGAGGCAATCAAGACTCAGTACCCTCACGAGGATCTCCTCTTCCTCGACGAGACCTTGAAGCTCAAGTTCTCCGAGGGTATCCAGATGTTGATCGACGCCGGTTACAAGGAGGATGACGGTTCCGATCCCAGTCCTCTCCAGGATCTGTCCACCAAAGCGGAGCAGACCCTTGGCCGTTTGGTCAGGGAGAAGTATCACACCGACTACTACATTCTTGGTAAGTGTGACTTACCTGACTACGCGACTGTTTCTTCTAATCCAATTCCAACAGACAAATTCCCCGCGAGTGCTCGCCCCTTCTACACCATGCCTGATCCGGAGAACTCTCAACTTTCCAACTCCTACGACATCTTCATCCGTGGTGAGGAGGTTCTTTCCGGTAGTCAGCGTATCCACGACGCCGTCTTCCTCGAGAAGAAAATGAGGGAAGTCAATATCGACCCCGAGACGATGACTGACTACCTCAACGGCTTCAAGTGGGGCTGTCCTCCCCACGGTGGAGGAGGTGTTGGTCTTGAGCGTGTTGTCATGCTAATGCTCAAGCTCGGTGACGTCCGATGGGCCAGCTTGATCCCTAGGGACCCGAGGAGCTTCCCCCAGAAGGACCAACCTCTCGCTGAGACGACGATGGTTGCTGCTCAGAACCTTCTTCTTCACGGACCTGAGTCCACCACCTTCACTACCAGCAACAAGCCCATCGATGGTGAATTCCCGCCTCTCGAGAACGTACGTTTCATCCTCTCAACCCGAATTCGCAGTTTTTTGACCATGTTACTCTCACAGTTGATTGCCAAGTATGGTGACGCTACGAACACTAGTTGGATCGATCCTGCCTGGACTGTCTGGCGAGACCCGAAGACTGGTGCTGCCGTTGGATACATCCCCCAAAACGGTTTCGCCGTCACATTTGGAAACCCTCTTTGCGAGCCCAAGCAGATTCCCGCTGTCGTCCGCGCTTACCTTCACTTCCTCTCCCACGATAAGAAGTTGAAGCCCGTCTGGTGCTGCGTCGACGCCGAGACCGAGAAGGTTCTTGCTAACGATTTCGGGTGGAGCGCTCTTACTGCTGTTGCCGAGGAGAGGATCAACCCCACTGAGGCTGATCCCGAGAAGCACGACAAGAAGCTCAGGAGGAAGATTCACCGTGCTGAGCAGAGCGGTGTCAAGCTCACCGACGTCGAAGGCTTGGTCGACCCCGAGGTCAGGAATGAGATCGACGAACGCGTTGAGGATTGGAAGCGCGGCAGGAAGGGTGCTCAGGTTCACTTGACTGCCGTCAGGCCGTGGGATGACGAAATTCATCGAAAATACTTCTACGCTCGGGATGCCACAGGCAAGATTTGCGCTATGGTCGTCCTGGCTCAGTTGTCGGCCTCACACGGGTTCCAAATCAAGTGGGCATTGGAATTCTCTGGGGCGCCGCTCGGGGCAATCGAGGTAGGCGAGGTCGGCTAATCATCACCTACATCGGTTGACTGATTGGACCTCCTTCTCTTCAATCTAGTACATCCTCACTCATGTCATCAAGAAAATGGGCGAGGTTGGTGTTCGGAGTGCTACCTTCGGAGCCGGTGCCGCGAGCGAACTCCACCGCGTAGATAACATTGGCGGATTCAAGGTCGTTACTCTCGAGAAGGCTTATAATGGCATTTCCTCCACCTTCCACCTCGGAAACAAGGGCGATTTCAGGTCCAAGTTCGGTACCCAACAGGATCCAGTATGTCGTCTATTTCCTCACTATTCGGTGTCACTCGATTCTCATGTCACCTTTCCCAGTTGTACGTTTGTTATCCCAAGGGTGGTCTCGGTGTGAAGGGGATTGAAGCCATCATGAAGATGCTCCAATCACCGAAGTAAACCGAAGATGCCACGCGAGTTCTGTATCCATACTCCACACCTCGTCTCCAAACACGATTCTCCACTCCCTGTTGTATCGATTTCGCTTTCGTGACATTTCACGACCACCTACAGCCTCTCTTCGCCTATCTCATAATGGTCTTTTAATGGTCCCTCATACCCATGGCTACATAACATCGCTATCCGTCGGGTTTTTATTATTTATCCTTCGCCCTGCAGATACCTTAAACTCTCTCGACTATTTTTTGGGTCTCATTTTGTTCTTTCGCCACGTCTGGAATATGTGTTGTATCTGTGCCGTGTGCCGATTGTAACCTATAATACAATGTAAATGCAATACTTGTGAAGAGACAGTGGTTTGGGACAGGGTGGGGGACGGTTTCCTCGGCTCACGTCTCAAGTCTCAACGCCTGGACGGATCCAATTCGGGTGGGTAGCGTGAGTGGGGAGAGCTAGTGAGTCATGAACCAACTATAGCCTCGATGTGTTTGTCCGGAAGTGAATGGAGCGTGAACCTA
>Ga0307515_10006853_pt1 | contig 22665 bp, 26 predicted proteins | sample 17_EM_MG_FD_194513 | JGI IMG/M metagenome (GOLD analysis project Ga0307515, IMG submission 194513) | Populus trichocarpa ectomycorrhiza microbial communities from riparian zone in the Pacific Northwest, United States - 17_EM | ecosystem: Host-associated > Plants > Roots > Unclassified | place...
TCGCACGATCACTGCCTCCAAGTGCATCTCCAAACTCGCTCAATCACGGCCTCCAAGTGCATCTCTGAGTTCACGATCACGGCTTCAAAGTGCATCTCCAAACTCGCTCGATTATGGCCTCCAAGTTCGCACGATCACGGCCTCCAATTGCATCTCCAAACCGGCTCAATCGCGGCCTCCAAGAGCATCTCTGAGTTCACTCAATCTCCGTCTCCAAGTGCATCTCAAACACGCTGGATCAAGTATATCTTCAAGGAGCGACGGCGGTTGTACGGAGATCCAGTGGTAACGGAGGTGGACAGGGTGACGGGGAGTATATATTCGGCAGACCGCAGCCAGTCCAGATATAGCGTGTGTAGATGGTTAGCTATATAGATACATAGATACATAGATGAGAATACAAACTGAATACATGACTGTGATTCGAGGTGCTCCCAGACATGTCGCCGGCGCTCCCAGGTTTGTCGCCGGCGCTCCCAGGTGCTCCCAGGCTTGTCGTCGATCGCCAGGCGTTGTGTAAACGGCTTCAGCATAACTGCAGCCCCTGCGAAGAGTGTAACACACGTGTCGTTCTGATGATGCGTATACGTCACCACAAAGTAAAGGAGGTACTTATGCAACGCGACCCGTCGCCTGGGCAATGGGTGGCGTGTAATTCTCAGTCAGAGCGTACGAGGTTCCGTCAGAGGCGTCAGAGCCGTCCGGAACACCCGGGTGTTTCAGACTGAAATTAGGGTCGTTGCTGATGTTGTTCATTTCGTTGTGGGTTTTGTCAAACATTTGCCCCATACATGAGCCGAATGCTGCTCACCGCTCCCGAAAAGGCAACCACGTACACCTGCGGTGTGGCTACATTGGCTGGAATGGTGAAAAGTGGCAAGTCGTCACTGGATCAAGAAAGATTATACCATAAAAGGGGTCCCATGCCCTCTCGTCCTTGAGACTGCGAGCATTGTATATCCGTATGTGTCGACGGATGTGTTCCGAGATGAATCGCTTCATACGGTCCCGACCCAATGACAGGCATCGATTTATAACCGATGTTGGCATTTTCGCCCTAGCAGTTGCATTCCCCTTTCCTCTGCAGCTGCCCCTTGGTGCCATCGCTGTGAGTTGAGAATGAATCTACATCCGAGGCATTAGCATTATGATACATTTCCATGTAGTGGATGCAAGCCAAGAGGGAATGTTCAAAGTTGTGTAGGTTATCAGATGTGTTTTGGAATGCGAGGCATTGTTTTGTGCAAGTCAGGTGATGTCAAGAGAGTTCAGGATCCCGGCAGTGTGTCACCTATGGGAGGAAATGAGAATGGAGGTGTAGGTGGGAAGGAGGGATATATATACTGGAGTTCCTGCGATTTTCTGGTTCAACTTGGTGTGTTGGTTAATGAATACAAAACGGCCCGACCTTCAGCGTGCACAACAACCAGGCACCTCATGAATGAGACGCCTTGAGACGAGATAAATTCCTGGCGGTGAGGAAAGTTTACAACGCCGGGCGTTGGGTTTGCATCACACACCACTTTTACCACTCAGACCTCGTGCATCTCGGAGCTCACTGAGCCGTTCTCAGATTGTTCCAACTGGGCAACCATCCAACACGGCTCCCAACACGCCTAGTGGTGGAAAAAGCACACACAACTGATGTCATAGGATAGAGAATACGTCATTGTTCACTTTGCAATGCTTTTAGCTCTGCCAACGCGGGATGTCCACTGGGAATCTGAAGATATGCACAATCGATGGTTCGAAGTATTGTGCCAAGAACAAATGCAATACCATCATAACCCTGCCAAGAAGGCATAAACACCCCTCAAGCAGTGCAAATAGGCCTTCAGATGTTGCCGTAACAGTGAATATCAATGCTGAGTTTAATCTGATGGCAGTTAACCCGATAATTGAATGCTTTTCAAGGGATCTCGTCCCCGAGTATTATCAGGGTTCAGAGTCTAGCGCGGTCTACACTGCGCCTCCTCTTTTTGTCGAATCCCTCCCTGGTCGCTCAAATATGAGTCTACCCTGCCTGCCATTTGCATATGCATGCAAAGGTAATCATTCCTACATTTCTAATGTCAACCATCAATATCGGACTATACCTTCCCCAAGCCCTCACCCTGACATGTCTCCAGTCGTACGAAATGATCAAAGTCTTGCTAATCGTCATAATCAACAATAGCATGGGCCTTGGGGGAATTCTCTACTTCCGCCAACTAAGAGAGGTGTTTCCGTAGCGGCTGGCGAGAGGGATTCTTCTCACAGTGAGAGATCTGTAGCCACTACAATCCTAAGTCAGAACTCCACCCCCTCATCTTCACTGAACAATTCTCGCGTCACAGATATCACTCAACACGCTAGTTCCACCCCGTCTGCTACACAGCAAGTGTCAACCTCCATGCCCGGTACAAGAAGTCATAGTACACCAGGATCCGGAGGGACCTCACAGACAGACTCAATGAGTCGCATTGTAATCAGCCCCGCATCTGGCAATACTATCACTCCCACTTCTCTCAGGAGTCTTGAAAACCTGCCTACCCCCATCACTAATCCAGAAGCCCGGGTGATCATTACAAATCCACTGCGAACGCAAGCTATAGAAAAGAATCAGGGACAGAGGCCGTGGCAGCTTCAACCGCAGGCGGTGTCTACACCTCGATGAGTGGTCTACGGCAGTCGCAGCCTCCATCGATGTGGTCACTCAGACATGACTTGTCTTGTATTTGCAACAGGCAGACTCCGCGAGCTCTACATGTGCAACAGGCGGCCATATATGAGTGCAAGTGACTGGGAGATAGTAAGTTATGCAGCGCGACGCGTTGCGAAAGCATTCGCTGAAGCCTCACACTGGCCAATTACAGAGACGTACTGGAACACCGCTTTGCAGCAAAACAACATTTCGTCCGTAGCATTTGAGGCACGTACAAAGGAGATCTTGCAAGAGGTATGCTGAAGCAACGGCCCACGTTGGATATTTCACGCTCAACCCGGTGCCAGGTTTGAGCACAAGTCGATAAAGTCAAATCCCGTTGTTCTCAATCAACAAGGGACAACATAGCAGATCATTTTGATCTCCACCGCTTTGGTTCCGACGCAGAGTATTGGAATAAATTGATTCCCTTGTGGCAGACAATGAGCATCGTTCTGCTGTAGCAGAACATGTGGAAGGTGGTGTATGCAGTCCCAATCCAATTCAGAGAGAGTCGAAAGCTGCTAACGAATGGCTAACGTCCACTTTACTTCCTGGTGGAAACAATCGTGCAGTTTATCTACATCAAATTTTATCAGCAGGCGAATATCCACTGTAAGTATGCCCATGGATTCTATAATTCCATACTTGACGACATGGATGGTCATGTACCCTCGCCACTGAACATGTTTACCTACACAGCGTTGCGCCATGTGCTCCTGGAGTGGCAAAAGAACACAGGTGTTCATATGAAAGCTTCCAAGTCAAAGCTGAAAGCTGACAGACCTGATCGCTCGAGCTACTTCAACTACAAGAATGACGGTGGTAGGAATGTATCCTGCTGCGCTGCAACGGGTCGCAAGTTGTTTCCCTCACCAGGCATTGCGGAAACCTACACATTCTTGATTAATTCCTGGAACACACTACCGGAGAGCTACCAACAGAGGGTGTATAAACACACTCCTGCTACAGTCAAGCGTCAGATCCAACAGGCAGAGAACACAACGCCTGCCATGGTCATCAGCATGGAACCAGCGCGTGTTGACAATGCAATTCTTCTTGACTATTTGACTTCCAAAGTGGCGCTTCTGGAACCTAAGATCGGAAAGACTGACCCAAACATCCCGATAGACAACAATTGCACGGATGACAAACTGCATTCCGGTATGCCAGGGGGCAGTGGGGATCATGAAGACAAAGCTCCCGAAGGTGATGTGCGCAATGACATCCCCACTGCCAGCAGGGGATGACGGGCCACGACTGAACCCGAGCGGTTTGACCAGTGAACCAGTTATGTTGATGGGTATGACGGCGAGGGTGGCGAAGATGCGGATGCACATGACATGGGAGATGCATCGCAAGCAGGTGATCGATCGACGCAGAATGTGGAGGACTGAGGGCATAGTCGGTTGCACCTGGGAACCAGTGATTACAATGGGTACGAGGGCCAGGATGGTGACGATGCAGATGCGGATGGGAGGGGTGAAACATCGCCAGCCGATGATGGATCAACACAGAATTTGGAGAACTGTGGGCATAGCAATAGAGAGTGTGAAGATTGGACAGTATATTTCAGACCTGTAATATACGCTAATGGTGAGCAAATGCAGCGGCAAGCAATCTTTCCGATGCGAAGACTGTATTGTATTATGTCACATCATCCTAAAGCTAAACATATATGGGGAGACTGCGGCATCGGATATAGAGCAATAGCAGTGAGAAGAAATGATGCACTTGGCCGGAGAAAAGCATAAACATTGCCAGGCCTTGTGTTAACGGCTACAGTATAACTGCAGCCCCTGGGAAGAGTGTCACACACCTGTCGTTCTGATGGTGCATATACATCACCACAGTCTGGGTGCAAACAGAAGGAGGTACGTATGCAACACGACCTGTCGCCTGGGCGACGGGAAGCATTCAATTCTCCATCAGCAGGTACCAGGTTCCGTCAGAGCCAACAGAGCCGACCGGAACACCTGTGTGTTTCTGACTGAAACTTGAGTTGTTGCTGATACCCATCTCTCAGTTCAGGGGTAGATCTCGAGCAAGTGTAAACCAGTTGTACTGCTTGATAATGATGCAATGCTTTTTCTCCAGACACCTAGCCACCCACACTTTCTTCCACTTGTTGAATGTGCTATAGTTGGGCTGCTCCATTCTTTTGGCAAATTGCTTCAAGGAGAAGTCAGTTTGATTCAGACTGAGTGGTATTGTGACTTCCACACCACCAAAGGCTAAGGAATTACTGATCACATTGTCTGTATTGTATTTATCATAGAAGACCTCAGTGAATGGATTCAAGTCCTGAATCCGCGCGACATCAGTTTTCTGTCATTTTACTGTGGACTGGAACCGATTTGATTTGAGAACTATGGACAGTCTTCGAGATATGCCAACAGGTGGTCAGAATGGAGAAAAGCTGGAAGATGTCTGCTGAATGACTGGGTTGCTGCAAGGCAGTGCCGGATGCACTCAAGTGGCATTGTTAGGTGATAGTGCATATGTTGTGATCTGCTGAGGGCAGGAGTTTCGAAGTCCACCAAAAACACCTTGCAGAAATCCATATACTTGCCATGGTGGTAATTACTTTTATTTCCTTCTGTTACATGGGTACTTTGTTTTGATCTTGGTGTCATATTGAATTGAGAATGGTGGTTGAACTGGCGACTATCTGGAAAATTTTCCTGTGTAGGAGGGTAACCACACCCATGTGGCGGATGGAATTGATTGGTGTATATTGGAAATTGATTGTCCTCCCTTGGAGCATGTAGAGATGTACTATCTCATAATACCAAATTGTAGTCAGCACATTGTTGTGAGCCAAATATGACACCCAGTGGTACCATGTTGGCTGTCTATGGTGGGGATCCATTCATTCACATGCTTTGTACATCCAAGATGGTGCTATTGTGATCAAGAATAAATTGGAGTATCGCTGGGTTATATTGAAAGTAGCATTGACTATGCACAGAATACAGGCCGTTGGTATCCCATTATGGTGTCACACACTACGGTGTATCACTAGATTTTTCCTCCTTAACTCTGGGTTGAGAAATGGAAAATTTTGCCACATAGAACCTGCCTTTTGCTGTGATATGCTTGAATTGCTGAACTAGAATCTTGGGTAGATGCTCACCATAGTATGGTTCATAACTGTAGTGATTATAGAAGTTATGTCATATAATATCCGCAGAAACCCAACTAGAACTCTATCCAGTTTCACTGTAGACATAACTTGGGATCCTAAATGTACACTATGTATGTACGACCTTGAAACTGCATCCATTCAGAGTCCTTTGTGTTGAGCTGCAACGGTGAATGCTTCCTATCAAACTCTTAGTGGCAACTTTATTTTTTTCAATAGGATCTACCCATTGGTGAGGTAATGTTACTGAAGCAAATATCCTACAACCAAATCAGCTCACAATGATTATTGAGCAGGCTTACAGCTAGCTTGGAATCATACCATTTGAATGTATTGAGACAGTCTACAATATTTTCAGCTGTGTAGATATTTGTTTGAAGGTTATACATTACAATGTCACAATGACGAAGTCCATAATAAGGCTTGTTGATGGTAATTGCAGCAGTATCGGATGTGTTGTATGTTGAAGTTTATCATAGTGATGACAAATTGAATCTTCTCTTCTCTGCTCACGATTGTCAGCAGAAGATGTGCAAGATATGACATCAATATGCCAGTTCAGGAAGAAATCTGATCATGAGGTGAATATGTTTTACCCCTCTCATGTATTTGGGAGAGTGCAATGTGGCTGTGAAACTTATTTGCTAACAAGAGTTGGCGCATATTCAACCTCATGCCCATATGGGTCTGATTGAGCAATGACCAATCACCCCTTACAGCTTCATCGCAATTTGTATGACTACATTGACTGACCACTTCATAAATGTGGTCAACACTTGGCAAAAAATATTTAATAATTTGTCTACAAACAGAAACTATTTCATGAGAATGAACTGAAGACTCACAATCACCAATATCTCTCAATATTGGTGAGTGACTGGCTATTATGTAACCAAATATTACCACCTGCAGGCAGGGATTGATGCAACTCATGATGGTGAGACATCAGTAGTAGCACCTGAATGGCTATTGATATGCTGGTCAACTGATGTTCTACCCCTAGACAATGTACTCAGTGCACCACCAGTAGAAAATGTTCCCACCATTGAAACCATAGACTCCCACGAACCGTATCTGACCTTTACCCCTGATCAATCAAAAACAGAGCTCATTGGGAGGTACTAGGGGTGGAAATTTTAGTGGGGAATAAGTACAGCAAAGCAGCTGGATTATACAACAGGTATTGCAAGTAATCAAAAGGGTGGAATCTATGCCATTAATCTTGGACAGCATACAACTTTCAACAAGGTCAATCATGTACCAAACAAATGCACACCTGGATAGAGCAGCAATTGAGGTGTGGACATGACCACTACAAAGTTGAATAATACGAATCAGAAGATGGTCTCAAAAATCTCCACTCAGAACTCAAATTTGGACTCAGCAATAATAGTGGTATTGAAGATCATGCATATGTCTTCAGTCTATTATACTATAGGGACATTTTCAAATGTGTACAGTTCCTTTTACAGCATTTCCAACGTCTGGCTGACATTGATTTTGAGCAAGTGTGTCTTGCCCACACTGAGAGTCATCAAATCTGTAGTCAAATGGAAATGGGCGACTGGTTGTGGGATATGCCTGATCAACTTCCTGCTGGGGCAACAATTGTACCTGTTAGGCTTGTATCTGACAAGATTCACCTGGCCAATTTTTCGGTTAATCAGCATTCCTGGCCACTATACTGTGCAATTGGTAAGATTCCAAAAGATATCGGCCTGACCACTAAAAATCATACCAGAATTCTCATTATCCTGATCCCAGGTCCCCCAAAAGGAGTTAATAAACCTGGGGAAGTATTGAATATTTTTGTTTCAACTGTACTGACCCCATTCAGAAAGTTGATCTTAACTGGTCCCAGTTTGATATGGGGCAGTGGTGATACATTCTGGTCACAACATAACACTGCATTTGGTGCATCAGTCATGAATTATTCCGAATAAGTCACCGTTGCTGATGGCTCATATTGTGCATTCCTGATTGGTATAATTTTTATAGCAGGGCCAATGGGGCAAGCAATATTACAATGACCCAATAAGTCAAACAATCGGCACCTCTACTTGGAGCTTCTGGAGAAGACCCATATTGATGCACTGCACACTCTAGATGTCAACCCAATCTGCAATCAGTACTGGTAATATCCTCGCAGCAATGACTGTCTGCTTCGGCTGCTTGGTGAATTGCAACTGCTGCTCATGGAATAAGTAAAGAACTGATTGAACCGGTTGCTACGATATGTAAAGGCACCTACATCTATGCATGACCTCGGATGTGTAATATAGTGATATGGTTGCACATGAGAGTGAGAGTATATATATGGAGAATTGAGTAGTAAAGTATTTAATACAGATTGAAGTGCCATTGCAGTGACCAACATTCAGTGGTGCTTACCCTTCCTCAGGTTACATGTCATCATTACAGTATCCCACTCCTTAGGTGCAGATCCTCTGGAATGCCAAAACCACTATCCCAGAACAAGAGGAAAACAAGGAATGTAACAATCAACCTACGTATGCAATCGTATGAACTTAACAATCCCACTTCCAATCAGTGCTGGTTAATGGTGACTTTTCAGTGCATCTGGTGGACAGGGAAACTCCACATCCTTTGGTATGTGTTAAAACCAATTTCTATGCCATTTATACTGCGCCGAGATCCGATCAGCAGAGAACAGACTGCAGATACTAGAGTACAAATGAAGCATCTAAACTGCTTGGGGGTCATCCATACCTCCACCCCCGAACTCTATTCCTCTACTGCTGTGCCTAATTGGTGTGCTCTTGTTCAACCTCGTCAACCAGATCTTGGGTGTTTTCAAGGTGCTCTGCCCGTTCCCAGCTGATGTGTATGTGGTTGTACACAGCCATTGGATGAGATAATGCAGTTTCCACTAGCACCGCCTACAGTCAAGTATGCGGTCAACTTCCCATTCATCTGTTTTTTCGACTACCTCAAGGTGTGGTTCTGAAAATGATTGACCTCTGATTGGCAGTGTATAAGAGGAGAGTTGTGACATATGAAAAATGATTAGGTTCTGGATTGTACTCGGCAAGTCGAGATTTTAAGCATTCTGATTAATGGTCTTACTTACCATATATGGTCCCGTGTGCTGGTAATCAATCTTCTTTCAAGGCCTAGATGTTCGCATGTTCATGGTCGATAGCTATACTTTGTCTCTAACCACCAAAGTCAACTCTTTCCTACCTCTGTACTTGGTTTGCCCTGTCTCAGCCTTGATTATGTTTTCCCAGACAATTCGGTCACTCTCTTCCATACCTGCCATCGATGAGTTTGCCTGCAGCTGCGATTTGAAACTGCGATTCTTGGGTGGCTTGAATTGCATCTTAGAATGGAAATTGTAGTTTGTCCAGATGGGTGTCAACAGTGTGGGATGGGGGATGGAGTTATGAAACGCAAATTCCGCCAGCAGTAACAGTTTGACCCTGTTGTTTTACTGGGAGTTACCAAATTCTCAGACATACAGCTTCATTGGGTGCTTCTGCTGCCCAGTGTGACCCTCTGTCTGCATGTGGAAAGTGGTCAAGAATCAGTGATTGATACTGAGGTGGGAGGAAACTCTGTCACACACTCAGCTGCTCAACTCTTTGTCACAATTCGTGGTGAGATTGTCTGGTACACAACATTTGCCGATTTTGTGTAAGAAACACATTCATGCTGGCTCATGGGAATCACTATCCTGTCTGGATGGGACATAGTTTGCTATTGTAGTTAAACGGTCGACAATGCTAAAGATTCCGCTATATCCTGATGCTGTTGACTATGGCCATTCAGTGACGAAATCCAGCATATGTCCCTCCCAGGGATGAGACAGTGGTGACAGTGGCCTGTTGAGTCCATAGCATATGTGCTGCAGTGCTCTGATTTGGTTGCATCACTCACAGCTGGCAACATACTTCCGCACCTCGGACTCCATCACAGGCCGATAATCTTCTATAGGTTTAAGCTTCGCAGTCTTCAGCGCTCTGAAGTGACCAGATATGGGGTTGCTGTGGGAAATGCTAGTCACTGTACTGTAGAGCGCTGCAGGCACATATATCTGCCTCTCATAGGTCAGAGCTCTGGCAATCAATCTCCATTGTTACTCATCTGTGATTGAAACATCGGTCAAGGTTGGTCATATTGATGTGGCTAAAATGTTGGTCACCTAGGCTGCTTTGATATCTGGTAGATGGTGACCATATGATTTGTTGATTGTGGTCACTGCTAAGGTAGCCAGGAGCCTTGCCATCATGCTCTCATAGCAGATGTCATACTTGGGTCTTCTCGATGGTCCCTGCACCGGATTCTACCTCCCTTCGAGTTATTCAATAACAAAGCCTTATGATCTCAGAATATCCGCACAGCTTGCCTGCCACTGGGAGAGTGATTCTGCGTATAGGAAGCATTCGAGGATCTCATGGTCCCATTCTATGAGGATCTTATGATTCGCTCCCTCAGCATAGTAACGCCATTGGTTCCTAGATTGCAGAATTGCCAAGAGTATTTGATCGTATGTTCCGTAGTTCTGCTTGGCACCTGAGCATGTCTTAATGTAGAAAGTTGACTGGTCTGAGAATCATGAAACCATCTTACTGGTTGAGAATACCAGCGCTCACAAAGCTCCTTGCATCAGTTTGCAGGATACTCAGCACAGCCTGTGCGAAATGCATAAGGATTGGTACCTGGGTGGTGGCGATGTTCAACTTATGGAAAAAAGGTTTCGCATTCTGAGTCCATTCTAATATAACCAGTTGCAACCGCCCCAATTTCTCTGATTACTTTATTTGTTCAGACATCGGCATTGATACCATCACATATTTCCTTGTCAACCAGTGGTATATGATTGTGAACCCAAGAGGCACCTGCACATCCCTAATGGACTCCAGGGTTGGCCTGTCCTCGATCACATCAGTAAAATGAATGGTATCACTGTGATTCTGTGAGTGTTTAGGAGTTGTTGGAGGAGAATCCAAGGGTGATCAATTACCAGAGTTGACTGCACCGATGCAGTGGCCTGCAGGAGCACCAGGACAGACTGGCAAACCATCTGCAAGGAGCTGGAAGGGCTGGTGACAACCAGCGGAGTAGCTGGGAGCGCCAGCGACAAGCCTGGGAGCACCTCGAATCAATGTTGAGCAGTCTGGAACAAAATATCGTCTTCTATGGGAACACTGCTGGAGAGCCAGGAAATTGTAGTTACTACTTCTTGTGTAACAATTTTTCTAATTCATGTATTCGGTTTGAATTCTAAACTACGTATCGATGTTTCTATATAGCAATCTATCTACACACGGTATGTCCCGACTGGCTGCAGGTTGTGCTGAATATCAATCCAAGGTGTGCCTGAAGATGCCGATCAAGCAAGGTCGGAGAAGCAGTTGTTGAGGTCACGATCTCGTGAAGTTGGAGGCCATGATTGAGCAAGTTTTGATATGCACTGGGAGACCATGATTGTGTAAGGTTGGAGATGCGCTTGGAGGCTAAGATCATGTGAGTTTGGAGATGCAATTGGAGGCTATGATCTTGGGAACTGGCAGGCCACAATGGAGAGAGTTTGGGGATGCAATTGGAGGCCATGGTCGTGGAAACCTGGAGGGTGTGATTGAGCTGGTTTGGAGATGCACCAGGAGACCACCATTGAGTGAAATGGGAGCAGTACTTGGAGATGCTTGATCTGGAAGCGGTCGATTAGGAGGTATGCCAGGTGATGAGACTCTATTCATCAGGTTATTATCTCGCAACCATGCGAATCTGATGAGTTGACTTCACCATTGACATCTCATGGGGAAGACTGGTAGCAGCGAAATTGTTGGGGAGGCACACCAGAACCGGAAGCTACATTCTGTTGTCACCTCGTAATGGTGAGAATGAAGAGACAATAGTCAATCTTTAGTGGATGCTGCACTTGGAGGATGCCGGAATTAGTGAATGCTGATCTTGGTGGATGCTATACTCGGTGGATGTTGTATTCAGTGGATGCTGTACTTGGTGGATGCTGTACTTGGTGGATGCTATACTTGGTGGATGCTATACTGGGTGTATGCTGTACTTGATGGATGCTGTACTCGGTGTATGCTGTACTCAGAGCTAACTTGTGATCATCGCATGGAGAGATGGAGAGGGATGTCATCACTTTGGGTTCTGTGATGATGGTGGAACTGTGGACGACAAAAAGAAATGAGGGATACAGATGGACATGATATGGATGTTATGGGGGGATGCGGCAAATGAAGTGAATAACTTGTGAGATTGTGGTTAGAATTCCGTGTATTGGTGTGCTGACCTGCTGGGTTGGGAGTTGGACCTGCTGTATTGGGAATGGTAAATTGACCTGCACATAAAATACTCTCAAGTTGTAGTATCTAATGATGATGTCCCACATCCACATGTGATCTCTCACTTTCTAGTCTTCAACTCGAACATCGCCTGAGAACACCAAATTTGGTCATCTTTCGGTATCTCCTCCTGCCATCATCATGAGTGACGACCAAGTACAGCATACGCCAAGTACAGCATCATCTCACAATCAACTGTCTCTCACTCGCAGCCAGTCTCGCATCTCTCATCTCTTGGCAGACCTTGTTTGGACTCTATACTCTACATTCCCACCAGTATGAGTTACCCAATGAATAGAATATCAGCTCCCGTTGCATTTCCCAATCAACTGCCTCCGGGTCAAGTGCCTGCGGATCAGCTGCTTCTAGATCAACCATCTCCAGATCAACTGCCTCTAGATCGATCGCCTCCAAGTATTCCTTCAACTTCACCCGATTAAGGCCTCCATGTGCAACTCCTATCTGGCTCAATCACCTCCTTCAAGGTCATACAATCATGGCCTCCAAGTGAATCACAAAACTCACTCGATTATGGCCTCCAAGTTCATCTTCAAACTGGATCGATCATGGCCTCCAAGCACATCTCCAAACATGCTCGATCACGGCCATCAAGTGCATCTGCACACTCACTTGGTCACAAGCTACACGTACATCTGTAAGTGGACTCGATCGCCACCTGCAAGTGTTTCCATGAGTTTATTGAATCGAGGGCGCCATCTAAGTGCATCTCCAAACTTGCTCGATCATAGCATCCAAGTGCATCTCGCAGTTCACTCAATTGGTGTCTCACAGTGTTCCTCCAAATGCATTCAAGTCCTGTCTGCAGTCTGATTGAGCGTATGTATCTATATAGATAGACTAGGATGGATAATACATGCACCATTATGATGTACCAAATCTTGTAATTGGAACAAAGATGAAGATGATACATAAAACAGCTTGCGGTTATGAAAGCCTACAAACTACTGCTGTGATGATCCCTCACGAAGTTTCGAGCCTCCCGCTGAGCTGTGCAGAGTTCTCGTCAGCTGCTCCCGATGTCTTCTGCAGCCTGCACAGAACATCTCAGCTGCTCTGGAAGACTCCCACAGACCTGTGCAGACATCCCAGCCTCTCCAAAACTTGACTATCCTAGCAGTCAAGTACCGTGGCATTTTGAATGCACATCCACAGCTCTCAGTTCTGTTCAGCGCACCTGAGAAAGCACTTGCAGCATTGGGGAGGAGATTGCTTGGCTCCCAGCGGGCCTGGGACCGTCTGGATTCAAGTAGGAGCACTGTTGGGGTCAACAAGAGTATCTGGGAGGCTTGTATGTGGCTGCCGGACCATTTTACATTTTGCTGTTGCAGTGATATATGTTCTGATACCATGGCTATTCCATCGAGAGTAATGACAGATCCGAAAATGCCAACCTCAGAGACTCCAAAATGGCATTTTTGGCATTGCTGTTGAAATCTAATCCTTGTGGTTGTTCCAGCACTTTTTGTACCTGCACTGTATGCTTCTCCTCAAAGGTGGAGCAGATGAGTGTATCTTCAAGGTGACACAGCGAAGGTGCCAATGCAAGCCCATGAGCAGTCATCAATATAACCTTCGAAAGGAGCTGGTACGTAGGTCAGAATGCATGGCATGCCACTGTATTTGATATGCTACTACTTGGTCCGAACCATGGTTTTGTACTCAGCACCTCCCTTGGATCTGAAGAGGTGATAGACGTTCCAGAGGTCCAGTATTGTGAACATCTGGGCTCCACCCAACCTGTCGAGCACCACCCAGTTCTGTGGGATAGGGTACCGGTTCTTCACTGTGGATTTATTGAGAGCTCTGTAGTGGAAACATTGCTGCAGTCTGCAATCCTTGTTCTCTGCACGTTTCACCTGTGCTGCCACCGGTGATTATAATTGCTCTCTGAATTCAATGGCTATGTTGCTTTTGATGGAGACAATGAGAGGTTCCAACTTGACTTTCAAAAGATTGTAAACATGGCAATATGGTAAATTTTAACCTATTTCCAGATTGATTGCATGGTTAATTGCGCGGTGCAGGGTGAGAGTTTCAGCCATATCTTTGCTGAACATGTTCACAAAATCTTTGTATCTCAGGGGGATATGACCTTCATCATCTGTAGGTACATTATCGGTTCCAGCATCTGTGCATTAGCCTCAATCTCCTACTTGGAATTTGGGACAATGATTGGGATATAAACCAGGTACCTGCGGATCGATTGGTTTGCCCAGGAGCGAGGCACACCCTCCTGATTCAATAACCTCCCATTGTGACTCAGCCAGCCGATAGCAGTCATTCCAGTATACCCAAGTGGGGTTCCTCGTCTGCCGCAACTACCTCCACTGCTCTGTGCTCGCTCATCCAGTTCCTCGGTCGATAGTCTCCATCTCACCCGGATGATTCAACGTGGTGACCTCGACAGTCACTCCCAGCTGTTCACTGCATGGCCAGAGCCGTAGGGCAAATATCTCAAACGTCACATTGCTAGCTAACAGATTGTGGAATGCAGTTGCTCTCACTATTTCAATGTCTGGAGTAGGACTTTCCTTACTGCTCCCCCTGGATTTTGCATCTCGCTCCACAGCGATCTCCAACAACATGTTGAATGTCAGCATACTCCTGTCAATGTTTGGCAGCCGTACATTAGTACTTTCGCCATAGCGACCTTCATACAACTTCACTATCATATATGAGCTGAGTGCCTCTCCATGGCCACTAGGGGCTCGGAATGAACTTAAGTGACCAGTAGCCCAATAGATCTCCGGCATGTAGATTTCGAATCATGGTATTCTCTCTACCAGATCGTACGCTCTAATTGGAATGACCAGCGCCTAAGGTTCGCAGACCGGTGCAAAGTGATCCATATATTGGAATATTGTCGCTATCTTGCGGCTCTCACTCGCATGCATGATCATGTGACTGTCCAGGCTGTGAGTTGTGACATAAACAACTTTGTGGGGTGGTCCAAGTCTACTGAGAAGTTGTGGAGCCATGATAATACTTCTAGCGCCACAGTTGATAAGTGCTCATATACATTGCAATTGTCCATGTTGATCTCTTATTTGGACTTCAGGCACAATGCGCAATAAATCCGGTCTTGCCATTCTGATCAAATGTTAACTCTACATTAGAGCTTTTGGGCACTTTCAGAACACCCTCAGCCTTAATCAAATCCAATGCAGTTGAATACTCTCTAATATTGCTATCATTACCCTTGTACCCAATGACTGTAATACAATCGCTGATTTGTCCATCCGCTGTTGTCGAGCTAGATACCCTTCGAGGTAAGCTAGCCGTTTGTGTGGTCATTGTGACAGCAGTGCTGGCTATTAATTTGTTTTCAGTATCCTGGAGGAGCAAGGTTATCGGGGAAGTTGGCATGAATATATTTCATACACTGGAATCTTTTATGCTTGAGTGACCTGGAGCATATGTATTATCCTGCTGGCTTTCAACTTTCATTGAGCTCTGGTGAGACCCAAGGTGTGGGAGTGTGGTTATTATATTTGTGTGACTTAAATCTATTGGGTTTTGGTGTTTCGGCTGCCTCAGATACGGATGGTCCAAAGTTGCATTCCTTGCCGCCATGTTGACATGAATCTCCTGACAACTTTTGCAGTGGATCTGAATGTTGCTAGTCAGGCTTCTTGGCTTTCAGCTTGACTTCTGAATCTGTGGCACAGTTGAAAAGCTCTTTCCTGATGTCAATTTTTCCCTTCTTTGGGGACACTGGCATGATGTTGGACTTGAGTCCTGGTCGTAGTCTGCACCAAGTGACTTCATACAGGTTCTTGTCAATCTCTGGAAGCCATCCCACTAGTCCCAAACTTACTTTGATTCAATTGGTGTAGACTCTCACAATTTCATTCGCTCCTTGGAGGAAGTCAGTCATTCACTTCATTATCACTTTGTGTTTTCCATAATTATTGCTGTAGACCATCTGCATTTCATGCAACAAGGGCTCAATGTTGTCGAAACTGGTATCTGAGTCTCTCTGTAGACCTCGAAGCCATACGATAGGGTCAGTCATCTGTGTATGTCTCGGTGCCAGGTCTGGATAGTCGATCCATGTGCTGAGAAGGCTTGCTGCATACTAAACATTGTCAGCATCTGCATGCGGGAATAAGTGCACATCAGGATTCAAAGTTAGACTGTCAAGTATGGAGAAAGTCATCAAACTCCTTTGCTCTGCCGCAGTACCATTCTGGATGGGTCATATTCGAGATTTTCATTTTCATTGCTTCTGGTTGAATAGACATGCTACAGTGTTCCCAGTTTGCTTCCATCTGTTCAGCATTCTCCGCCCATCGTAGAGGATTCAGTTCGATGGAACGGTGGAGCAGTAGTTGCTGTGTCTTTATCATCTTTTGCATAGATGCGATCTCGGATTGCGTGGTAGCCTCGGGTTTGCTTGGGTTGTTCCCGTGACTGGCATTGAGGTTAACTTCCTGCTTGGTATTTTTTTCTACTTCATCTTGATCCCTCTCCGGATATATTTCATCCGCCCAAAGTGCGGAGGCTTTTTTGGTGAGGCTTGGCGTTACTTGGCCAAGAGGGGATCGTAGGTTTTCTGTGCTCAAACGTGCACTTGCCAAGTACAAATAGCATCCCGCATCAATCTTAGAAGGCGTAGTAGATGATTGACGGGTAGATTGACCTGTACGCTGCTTCATTTTCAGTTCGTTTTGTCATGTTTGTACAGTAGGGGTAGAACTCGTGTATTCTCATGAGTGAAGCTTATCTGATTTTCATTCGAATATATGGTAAATAAATGTATTCCTAGAATTGACCGCAGACAAGTTATATAGTGATATGATTGCTCACAATAGTGAGTAAGTATATATGTATAATTGTATGGTACAATATGTGATACAGATATCTGTGCTGTAGTTGCAATGTATATACACTGGCACATACACAACCTCGGATTATGTGTCGCCATTACACGATTACTGAATGCTAGAAATATCAAGAATCAATTTGACAATCAGGTCACATTGGTACTGGAATATCCAGGCCTTCAGAGGTTGTCTCAACCATATGATTCTTTGAGAGGCAGCTCCTGGTATGGAAATACAATCTGTGGAATGATTACCACACTGGCAGAGAATTGTACTCCAATTCTTGTCCACTTCAACAATGACGGGAATCAAACAGTGTACACAGCTTGCAATGAAACTGCAATCAGCACAGTGCAGACATTATATGAATTCTCTGGGCTTGTTATCCAAAAAATGGCTCTGATCTATCTCTCAAATGATTATATGATGTGCTAAAATGATTGTACCACAAGTATAGTGTTTTTCATAAACAGAGGTGTATTACATGGCAATGTCCAAAGTGGATGAACAGTTGCCAACATAATAGCATCAGTGACATGGAAAACATATTGATAAGTAGTGTACTGCAATGGAGATCTCTATGTCTGTGGATGACTATGATCTAAAATCAACTCTAAGGATATTTCAGGAGCATTTGAATTGAGCATGATAATTGGCAATCAAATGTGCCAATGCTGATTGGCAGAAGGCCCATAAATGATTGTTGTATGAAATCTTGTTGGTGGCACAACGTAAATGGAGCCTTTTTCATAAACTACTCCAACGTTACAAGTGACAACAGTTGCAGGAATAATTGACTAAGATAACTGGTTATAGAAGATTTCTCGCCAAAACATGTCCCCAACTACAAGATGCTGCTGAAGCAGAGGGGTACTGGGCGGCAAACATAACCCCTGACATGTAAATGGAATTTCAGGTCTCTCTATCTGATAATCAGACGAAAGTGTGGCACCACCTGGAGTAGTACTGATACAGAGAATGTCACTGATCATGTGAAGTAAGACATATCTTAAATCATCCCGAATGAGAAGAACCAGTTCAACAAGGATTCATGCATCACCATTGTTGAATTTGAAGGCCAGTGGGAGGCTGTTGCCCTTCGGCTGCTTCTTAAAAACATTCGAAAATATTTGATGCATTTGCGATATTGGGTAATTCATCCTGTGAGCTATATATCACAGACAATACAGTGAGTAGAATCTGGGAATGGTTGAACCACTGGTATTGCTGCACGGTGACATATCACCATCAGGACAGTCACATATCACGGTACTAGTAGAGTCAAGTACATTCTACAGATACTGAAGCTGAATCGCTGGATACCTAGTCATGACCATATGGAGCAAACACTGTTCTATCTCACCTATGAAGGCTGGTATAATATTGACTCTGTAAACATTGTCAACCTACTGTCTGCTACTGACAAATAGCAGAATGCATGTGCAGCCCATCTCTCATGTCAATGACATTGCCACACAGAGCCCTTTCTCTGCCGCGTAATCTATCAGGTTCATTACTTGAGTCAACTGCATGTCGGTGGAGTGGCCAGATTTCTCAAACAGATATCACTCCAGAATACATCAGTAGATTTTGGAATCTCAATCTTTGAATTGCTAATTCATGTGAAAATTAAAGATAACTGGGGATGCAATGATAGTGAATTGGTTCTTAGCAATAATTAAAATGTACTTCTAGACTGCATGATAAATAAAGTTCAAAATGGGCTAATATACTATCATTGCCCACTTGACAGCCGTACTTCTGTTCAGTGTCTGGGATTTGATTGCAATGACAACTACCCCAATGCTGACTAAAGTATCATGCCTGACTATAATAACATCCAGGTCCACTGTATCGAAAGCGAAGAGAATAACCTCTATAACACCTTTGAAGGATAAATTGTTTCATTTTCAGTAGAATCTTTTGGCTGGACTCCACTGGGTAAGATGCTCCAGTATCAGAGGTTTCTGCAAGCAGAAAATTGAAATCTACCTGTTCTATCAGGTGTATGAAGCCTGAACAATGCATATTATGTCATTTCACTGAAGAATGTCACATGTTGATTTCATCAAAGGGCCAAGATTCACATGATTGAACTCATTGTATTGACAGGTTCATCTGGATTGTCAAATAGAGTAACACAATGCGTATTGAATCAGTTGGAGCAATAGCTTGACTGGCACATATGGTGTGAGAGAATGCCTAAACAGACAAAATGCACAGTTTATTGATTGTAAACAATCATGTTGACTTGAATATCTGTTATACTGGATGTTGATTAGAATGTCCGAATTATAATATGTAGCAGTAAGATAGTTTAACAAATTGAAGCATTTGGATATGGATATTATAATGATTACTTTTTGACAGTATAGCTCCAGGCTTGAGGTGTACTAGAATAGCATTGGGGACACAGCTACTTCACCAAATAGCTCTGAAATTTGAACTACCTAATGGCTTGATTTTGTAACATTTTGAAGACAACAATGCATTCATCAGGATATTCTGGTATTCAGCTCCACAACATCACAACAATTGAGGAGCATCTGAAAGTATCTCTCAGACTACCTGAAAGTTCTTTGCTTTGCATTCAGCCAGTCTGGGAGCATCTGGAATTATCTGAAAGATTTAGTATAGTTGTTTAGAGTGGTTGTGTTGTTCAGTCATGACTTCCAAACTGTTGAACATTACGCTAATCTAGACAGCTGTATTTTAGCCTATCGAGCTATCTACCACTGGCAGAAGTCAATTAAATTCTATTATATATTCCTACATATTGGTAAAAGCATACACCAACTCTCAACTATAGTGTATACACATGTTTAGTATATACCAAGAAATACATCGACTCTTGTGTGATTTTGAGTATATCATGTTCCCTGGTTACATTTTCGATATGTATATAACGAACTATAGTGCTTTTATCAGCGAAATGTAAATTGGACTGGAAGCTACATGCGAACCTCCCAGACACCGTCAACCTCACCAGTGCATCTGAATACTTCCGGATGCTTCGAGGCCCCCCTGGAGGTAACCAAAGTGCTCTCAGACTGTGCGACAGCATTCTCAGGTGCTCCTCGAAGCCCCTGCAATTGGCGAGGTGCGTTCAGGATGCTCTGATATCTAACTTGTAGGATAGCCAAATTTTGGAGTGGCTGAGACCACTGTGCGAGTCTGCAGGAGACTTCGAGAGCAGCTGAGATCTCTGTGCAGCTCTGCAGGAGACTTGGTGCCACATTCTCACAGCGGTGGTTCTAAGGGTTCCATAACCACAAGGCATTTCATGTATCATATTTGTCTTTGTTAAAGTCACAAGATTCGCCACATGAATATATGGTATGTATTCTCTATCTAAGTCTCTCTCCTTATAGATATATGGTCAATCTGGCTGCAGATGGTACTCGACGGTAATCTGAGGAGCACTTGAAGACCGCAATCCAAAGAACTTAGAGATGCACTGGGAGGCAATTGTGACGAGAAAATTCTATTTTCACCACCTCTGCCATTCCGTTTGGCAGGTGGAAGCCACAAGTGGGCATCCGGCGATGCAGGGACAATTGAGACGGACTGAGTTGCAGACATTATATAGACATCATCTCATTATATGAAATACGCAGTCTATCTTTCCCAGCTGTTGGTCCCAGACACTCTGGATTAGCTTTCATAGTTCCATGCCATATGTGTGGATCCTCACCGACTCTTGCTGAGCCTTCGGAGACCCTCGCTCATTGTGCGGTTCCTCATGGCCGGGTACCGCTTCACATCCTGTTACCCTGTTCCTGTGCTCCTTGCGCCAGAACTGCTGTTTCTCACCACTACCCTTCAAATGCGGTGAGTGCTCTGTCATTTCACCACACCGGGACAGTGTGGACTTCGAGATGTACTGGGAGGCCATGATTGAGCTAGTTAACAAATGCACATTGAGGCCGGGATTGAGCGAGTTTGGAGATGCACTTGCACGCAATGATCCATTGAGATTGGAGGTGTACTTGCCGGCGGTTGATCTGGAGGCAGTTGATCTGGAGCCGGTCAATCTGAAGGAAGTCGAGCTGGAGTTGATAGTTTCGGAGAGTGGCGCAACAGGGGCTGAGACTCTATTCATTGTTCAGCTTGCAATTGTGGCAATGTAGGAAATTAAGTACAATGAGGTCTGCCAACAGGTGAGAGATGAGAGACTGGCTGGTAGGGGAAATCTGTTGATATTTGGATGATGCAGCACTCAGTGTATGCGGAACCCAGTATAGGCAGTACGCGGTGAATGCAGGGGTTGCTGTCGGTGGTGTTCGGCATTACCTCATGATCATGGCCTGAAGAGATAGCGAGGGGTGGCTTAACATTGTGGTCTTATGTAACAGTAGAGTTTAAGACTAGAAAGAGTGAAATGAGAGGGGATGGGAAATCATCATGAGAAATTCGAACTTAGGGAATTTCGTGTGCAAATCATTATACCATTCCCGATGTGGCAGTTATGTCTCCCAATCAAACGAGTTCAGACACTGATATGAGGTCTTCTAAACCCAACCAGGCAGGATGTACCCCTGATTTCTCAGATCCGCTCATATCCTCCATATCATTCCCATCTTCAACCCCCATCTCTCATTGTCATCCACAACTCTAGCATTATTGCAGCACACAAAGTGAAGCCATCCCTCTCAATGTCTCCATGGCATGGTCATGAGTTAACACCAAGTACAGCATACACCGAGTCCAGCATACACCAAGTACAGCATACACCAAGTACAGCATACACTGAGTACAGCATCCACCCAGTACACCATACACCAAGTGCAGCATACACCAAGTACAGCATACACCAAGTACAGCATCCACCAAGTACAGCATCCACCAAGTACAGCATACACCAAGTACAGCATCCACCAAGTACAGCATCCACCAAGTACAGCATACACCACGTACAGCATACACCAAGTACAGCATACACCAAGTAATGCATACTCTGAGGATAGCATACCCCGAATACTACAGCATATACCCAAGATTGTCCGACATCTCTTCTTTATTACGATTACGAGTTGACCCCTGAATGTAACTTCAGCTTCCTGTGTGCCTCCCTACAAGATCGACTGCTACCAGCCAGCTCTCCATGACTGCTCAAAGGTGAAGTCAGCTTGTCACATTCCCACGGTTGTGAATTAACTAACTGATGAATAGAGTCTGATCACCACCTTGCATGCCGCCCATCGACCGCCTCCTGATTTTCCTCCAATCTCGCTAGATCATGGCCCTTCAGTGTATCTACAATCCCGCTCGATCATGGCGTCTGGGTGCGTCTCCAAGTTCACTCAATCACGGCCCCAAAGTGAATCTCCCAACTTGCTCGATTACAGCCTCCAAGTTCATACAGTTGAGGCCTCCAAATGCATCTCTCTATTTCCTGGATCATGATCTTCCGGCTCACCTCGAATTGCTCTCAAACACCACCTGGAGCCAGTTCAGACATACTGTGTGTAGATGAATAGCTATATAGATACATAGATCCATAGATACAACGTAGATACATAGATACATAGATACATAGATGCACAGATACATACATACATACATACATACATACATACATACATACATACATACATACATACATACATACATACATACATACATACATACATACATACATACATACATACATAC
>Ga0307515_10006854_pt1 | contig 22661 bp, 13 predicted proteins | sample 17_EM_MG_FD_194513 | JGI IMG/M metagenome (GOLD analysis project Ga0307515, IMG submission 194513) | Populus trichocarpa ectomycorrhiza microbial communities from riparian zone in the Pacific Northwest, United States - 17_EM | ecosystem: Host-associated > Plants > Roots > Unclassified | place...
TTAATCAAATTCAAACTTCAACGAAGAGAATAAGTTTGATTGAAACTTGGTTTCTCACACGCGAAGGGACTCTAACACTATAAATACAGATATCAGTGTATGCACAAGGGGGGGAGAGAAGATAAAAAAACCCTAGAGGGGGACAAACACAAAAAAACCCCAAGAGGAGGCCATTACAAGAGAGAACAAAAAAAAAACCCAAGAACAGAGGGAGGAGAGACTGAAAAGAGGAGGAAGAGAGCATTCTCCAATTGGTGCCTGCACTGTTACCTTCGCCTTCGCCTTCGCCAGGTAAAGTCTTCTTCTTCTCTTTGTTTCTGTGTAATTGTTGCAAGAAAACAGTGCGAATATAATTAGTGGGCCGGATCTGGGCTTTAGGCCCAGCTGGCCCAAATTATATTTATTAAGGGTGTGTTTTGCCAAACACACCCTTATGCCTTCGCCATAATTTTTATGTCCATTTTAGTTTGATATTTGGTCAAACAAGCCCCTTTTCGATATCAAAAAATTGCAAAAATATTTGGGGATCTTTGTTGATTTATTTGTGGGCCCCTCGCACTTTGATTTATTTATTTTCTTTGCGTTTTGTATTTTTTTTAGTTATGTGCTCAATCTGTGACCTATTATTGTTAAATGCAAATCTGTCATGCAATGTTTTTTTATTTCCATCTAAAAAGGGAAAATAATAATAAAGGATAAACAAGAAAAAAATGACATAGAAAATTTCTTCTTCAAATTCATTTTTTGCGAAAATATTTACTGATGCTAGAGTCAAGAGTATCGTATTTTTTTGGATTTGTGCGATATTTACCAGCACCAGAGTTGGAAATATTCGTAGGAATTGTTCACTGACGCTAGAGTCAGGAACATGAAAGGAAGAATAAAAAAAGGAAAAAGAAGAACAAATTCTTAGCAATTTTAGACAAAACCAACAATGTAGCCTGCCACCAGGTAGGACACATAGGGGGTGATAACATCTTCCCTTCTGCGTAACCAGTCCCGTATCATAGAATCTCTGTTGACCAGTTAGGGTTTCTAGTGACCATAATACTAGGTGGCGACTTCTTGAACAATACATTTTTTCCTAAAAAAACAAGATGCCAAATATCTATTCTTATTTTCAATCGAGTGATAATTTTTTAATCGGTCGCCGCGATGTCCGGGTGTGACAATGGTGATCGAATTATGGGTAAACAAATGATGCAATGTCTGCCATTGCAGACAACTAATCATGTTACTTTATTTAGAAAAGAATAGGGTAGACAACCCTTTAGGAATAAATAAATAAATTATGATAAAAAAAAACCTAGGCACCCTACTGCAGCCCACTCGTGGCCTTCTTTATCAATGGGCCAGACACACTAAGCAACTAAGGCCTACACACCAACCCCTTTTTTTAGCTTTAATTTTCATTTTTTTTTCTCTTTAAATATAAATTAATTAAAATAGATTAATTAAGTGTATGTGTAGAATGCTGGACCTAGCTGATATTTGGTTTTAATTGTGATTATTAAAATAAATTAGTGAAACAAATGTTTATGATATTTTCAATAGACTATTGTTTATTTTGTACATAGTTTATGAATAAGATTGCTACAATTTTTTAAAAAAATTAGTAGGCATTTTTAATGAGCAACTTTACTTATTTTTTCCTTCAATTTTACTTAATCACTTTCTTGTTCATGTCTTTTTTAATATAGTTTTATTAAATAAAACATTTATTTAAAAAAAAACATTTATTAAATACGGCCATGTCCTTGGCCAATGTTTGAAGACCAAATATCTATATCCAAATCTATCTCTCAAATTCTCAATTTAGGCATAAGATAATAAGATAATAACATTTTTATTGCTAATAATAGTTGGTGTTCTTTTAGTGCAGCCTTACAAAATATTTTTTCCTTAAATTTTATTTAATTGCTTTCATGTTCGTGTCTATTTATATTATCATTTGATTAAATACAATATTACATATAAAAAGCAAGGTTATTAAATACAACTGGATTTATGACCCGTGTTGTAAGATCAAATATTTTGAAATACATTCATCTCTCAATTTTTAGCTTTGTCTTTGGTTATAGTTAACAACTTTTTTATGCATTTATTGGTTTAAGTGATTATTAATTTATTTAATTATATGCATGCATCAAGTTTTTGATTTACAATTATGATTTTTTCTTGGTGTAAAAAAATGTATCGGAAAATCCTGCTAATTCATTGTCTCCCATAGTTACTTTATCGTTATCTTCTTAAACAACTTAGACATAACCTCTAGGTTTGTTTTTCACTACGGATAACTAATCAACCTTAGAATGATCCTTTCCAAAATTATGTGCAATAAACTTGTTGATATTGTTGACGTTGTGAAGTCTAGCCTTTGTATTAATTTTGATCAAACCATGATGGAGATCTACCTTGATCCCGTTAATGGTGGCATCATACCAATAATATTTAAATAAAAAGACTATATTATGCTCGCTATGATATTGGAACTTAATCACCTCTTCTAACTTTTTATAATAATCAACTTCAAACTCCACTACTATAGGTCTTTCTACTCTGACCATAATTTTCATTTAAAAAAAATATATTCAATGATGAAATACCTATTATAGAACTTGACCTTTCTTTCAGAACCTAAACATAGTAAATTCAAACTAATCACTAGCATCTCATCCCATTTGATAAACCTGATACATGATTATAACCATTAACAATTAAAGAGAAAGCTGTAATGCAATTAAGTATTATAAGAGTTCAGAATTATTAAGTACTGCTTACATGTTTTCTAAACCACGTGGTAAATTATTCATCTTATAATTGAAAAATTTGAGATTGAGTCTAATTTGAATTTTGAGATAGTAAGACTTGACAATGTTGTCTACAAGGAATTATTTGATCTATTAGTTTATATGTGAGTATAAGATAAAATTGTTTAAAAATAGCAACATGTTAATACTGAATAAAAGATCTCAATTTATTGCAACTAAATAACATATAATTATGTACATGTTTGAATTCAATTTCTGTTAAGTATCTTCATCTCACTACTTTTTTTTTATAAAGGTCGTCTAGGATGAGAAAATATTGACAAATTCCCACTTAAATGAACTTCCCCACCATTATCATACCTTAGAACATAGTTGATTTATGTTTTCAAATGAGACTGAAAATAGTACAAGATAAATTTTGAGTTATCTTCAACAATATAAGCCTCGATTATCGAAGCCTTAATGTGCACATTGATTTTAATTTTTTTTCATAAGGCTGAACAAATATTTGTATGGAATTAAATGAATGTTTTAAATTAAAAACAAAGACAATAAAAATTTAATTAGAATGCATGTGTAATCTCTAACCTCTCGAAAGGATACATCCATCTGTATTGGAAAGTGCCTCCAACTTTTATCTCAAATTGTAAATGTAGGGGTAGAAGGTCATTAAGTTAAAAAAAGATGGAGGGAATATCATCTCAAGTTTGCAAATTGTCTAAATGATATTTATTTCAAGTTTCTCCATGTGTTGGGTATACAACTTGTTAGAGCATATATCTCTAAAAAAATTAACTAATGTCCGTGAGTGTATCCTATATTCCTTTTGGAAAAAAAATCTCAATCAGCAAGTGGAATGAGTGTTATATAAACAAGTGGTAATCATGACTCTTCATTCCATATAATCTATCATCCTCTAAATTCACAAATCTAGATATGTTTGAAGCATATCCATTAGAAAAACATATACTTTTAAGTCATTGGTAAACAAGTAACTGTGCATTATTGTCTAAAGCAAAACTAACTTTAGGCTTTGCGACCTGTGACCTATCATAAACTAACTTTATATTTATATGGTGACAAAAAGGTATATCCTTTCTAGCCTTAATGTTGTCCTTTGTCATCTTTTTCACATCCATTATCGTGTTAAAAATATTTTCAAACATGTTCTTTTTTTTTTATGTATGACATTTAGATTATGACAGAGGAGATTAGTCTTCTAATAAGGAAGCCCCTAAAAAATACTTTGTTTTATAAAATTATGGGTCACACCAAAACCATAAAACTTATACTTGGCGGATTGAAAACAAGATATAATACCCTCATACTGTGAGACCACATCATACAATTCTTCACCTAATGGTATCGGTAGTACAACATCTCTTTCAACTATAACTATAAAAAAGTCCTTTCTATTCTTTTTATATTTATGATTGGTTGACAAGAATCTTTGTTGGGAAAAAAAATATTTTACCATTATTTTTAAGATGAATGTCTTGTTATTTTCCAAACAATATGTACATGTTAATTTTTCATATGTGTTCCGATAAAAAAACCATCCCATACACAGAACAAATCTTTGATATTCCACATCAAAATTGCTTACATGTAAAAATCTTACTTCTTCAAGACATTATACATCAAAGTCCTAAATGATCATAATTGATTTAACTCATCAATTAATGATCGAAGATAAAAATCTATATTCCTAATTGGACTATTAGGACTGAGATGACTTTAAATAAGAATATGAACTTCGGCCTCATAAACATCTTCGGTGGCAAGTTGTAACCTGTAAATATCACAAACCAATAAGAATATAGTGCAACAAATTACCCAAATGAATTGAATTTGTTTGTACTTTACTTAAGATGTGTGTTATATGATTCCTTTGAAAACTGATGATGCACCCTATTAAACTGCTTTTGAGCTTCACCATCGAAAATGTGCATCATAACTCCATCTACCGTATCATGTGAATGATACCATATCATGTGCTAAACAATATTTCGAGACATGAATAACCTTTGCAATCTAAGAGTAATTAATAAGTATCTTAGTTTTTTTATGTGTAACAAGAGTCCTTCCTTTGCTAGTTTAAGGTTTATACCAAGCATGCACACAAGTTCTGCACTCGATCAAATCTATATTTTCAATGTAGTACAACATGCAAAAGTCTGGACACATGTTAATTTTCTTGTATCCTAGGTTAAAGGGGTTTCATCATGAATTTAGAAGCATAAAAGTTCTCTTTCATCTTATTCCCTTCATGTAAAATGCTTCTCGTCCATTCAATGATTCTATCATAACCGGCCTCACTTAACCTATGATCTGACTTGATAGTGAACACTTATACAATAACTGATAATTTATTATGACTTGTACACCTATCCCATAATAGTTCGTTGAAATCTTTTAAAAGTTCAAAAAACCTAGTTGCGTCTGTATTTGGCTCTTTATCTACAAATTAAATTCCTCCAAATTTACCTAAAATTTCAACTTAACAATAAAATTGATAAAATGTGAAATATACCTATTAAATAACCCATTATTTATTTTATTATAAAATACCTAAATTACAAAATGAAACTCAATTTCATCAAATGACAAGTAAATATAATTTTTAAAAATCTTATACAAACCTTAACATGTACAAATCATACATTCATACAACAAATTTATATAGAAAAAAACTATAAAACAAGTAAACACACAAACAAACTATATACACTACATAAAAATGCTAAAAACTTAACATAAAAAATGGGTTACAACAAAAAATAGATAGGTTTGCTTACTTGATGTGATGAATCTCTTAAAAAAAAATAAACTAGAACAAGGATATTGATAGACTAAGTGTTGGGATTGCCAAATTTGTGATGATGAGAGCTTGATTTGTGACAAACTAGAGGGGGGAAGATGTTTTACGCATAAAAAAGGAAGAAGAAGAAAAAATAAGGGAGGTGAAGAGGGGATTTGACATGTTATAACTTAAATATTACTGATGAATATTAGTGATAATTATATTTCATCGGTAATTTCATATGTTGACATGTCATATTATCTAACGAAAATAAAGAGGGAATACTTGCCAAATTTTTTTAATTCCATAATTTTCACTTATAATTCCTTTTGTATTCACAGACAGAAAATTTCTATCGGTAAATATCTACAGAAACAATAGCGTTATGTTTTATTGGTAGATATCACTGTAATTTACTAACAATATTTTTTTCCGTCAATATTTCTGTTTGTATTTGATAATTTTGGTAACGGAATAGATAACCCTATTCCCTATGTATCAAAAACAGGTCACTCTGTCCTCTGTAACACTTCACAAAACTCTTGTTGGTGTTTAACTTGATAAAAACTCGCTTGTCTTAATTACTAGTATATCTTTTTCAAGAACAAAAATTCCAACAACTTGGTGCAAATTTGGTAGATAAAGAAATCCCATGTTTCAATTTTTCCACGTTTCGTGAAGTAAAACCATAAACTAATTAAGTTTTGTTTGTATTCATTTCCTTTAAGGTGGCCTTTAAGTTAATCTCATAATTCTATAAATCAAAATGCTAATTTCTTTTTATAACCTCTAGGGTTTGTGTGGTGGGCCATGACCACCATGTGCCTGCATGTGCTGTGTCTTTTTCTCCAAGGCCCACTGCTACTTTTCTTTTGAGCAAATAAATGGAGTGGCTTCACATTCTTCTCGCTTCTCACTCTATCTCTCTCTCTCTCTCTAACATCATTCTAGGATTCTGATACATACTTTCTTGGATCTGTAGAACTGCACCAGTCTGCAACTTGTCTCACTCACCTCTCATGATTTTCTGTGCTCTTGTTCTATACAAGAATTAATTTTATCAAGGTATGCTTCAAAATGTTATAATATATATTGTTGCTTCAACATTGCATATCATGTAGTTCCTATGACATGAGTAGCTAGATCCATCAACTGCATAAATTCACCTTAAACATGCCATCATCTTCTTTTGGAAATACCTTAAATCTTTTCCCATTTTTCCTTTCTTTTTTGGATGGAAAATATATTTGCTTTTTTTTCAAAAAAAAATTATTATTTCTATGATATGCAATTCTCTCTTTAGTTGAGAATAATTGTTGGAAGAAAATATAAAGATGCAATTCCCATTAGATATCTCTCTCAAAATATCAGAGAATTGAACTCATCACAATCTTCCTGTACTGTGCCTTATTCTTTGCAGAATGCGTGCTCCTAGTTCAGTACTCAAGCAACAATTTCTCAAGAAATGGATAATGGGTCTCCAACTGTTTGGTTCTGCAAAGCAGAACATGAGCATCCTGGAGAGAAAGAAGGCAATAAGGCTATCAGCAGACATTGCTTTAGCTTCTACTAGAGATGGAAGGACTTGTTGGAGTCGTGCACTCATTGCCAATGCTTCAAAAGAAGATGATAGTAAAGTCCTTGTTCAGCACCTCTTAGCTCCTGAGAGTGAGAGGCTAAAGAAGGCGTCTATTGGATTGATCATGGACAACAAGAGGGTTAGATGCAAAAAAATCTTGAAGAGGAGTTGCTGCATAAAGAGAGTAAGAAAAGGTGCGCCTCAAGTTGTTCTTGCTAAATCAATCGCTAAAAGGATGGTAATGAGAAGAACACAAGTACTGAAGAGTCTTGTGCCTGGAGGGGAATTTATGGATGATATCTCTTTGATTGAAGAAACCCTAGACTACATAGTATCTCTTCGAGCTCAGGTTGATGTAATGAGAAATCTTGCTAAAGCTACAGAAGTAGTCAACGGTAAATAGGAACATCAATGGAAGACTATAGCTACTTTCTATAAATTCTAAATGTTCTATTTATTTTAACTTCTTGTTTTGCTTTTTCCCTTGTAAGACTATATATGAAGAAAAACCCAGAAGCTGCTAATATAGGTAGCAAGGCATATTGTACAGAAGAACCATATTTAAATCAATCAAGGCTTTTGTTTCCCTCGTCTCTACTTGCTAGCCTTAATTTATCAGTCTACATTAAGATCATGAGCTAAATCCCTGAAGTGCTTTCACAAATTTTTAAAGCTCAATTATGAGGAGCTAGCCAGCAATATTTTTCTTTGTACTGACGATGTTTCTTCTTTTCATTTTCTTGTTCACGGTTGGTTGTGCTCAATACGCAAACAAAGGTAAAGAATCCTCAACCATAAGGGAATCGAAAAGTACAATCTCTGTTCAAGAACATGACTAATGAGGAAACTCATGGACAGTCCATATCTCATTCACCAAAAGGTAAAAAAAGGCAAAGAATAAAATTATTCAAAGAAGGAACTTCCACTATGACTTGTACTAAGCATGTTCTTGAGAATATATTGCTTCAAATTCTACTTTGATTGTGATCTGATATTAATTGTTCTGAGCGTGCCGTTCAGTAAAGGGAACTAGGTACATCCTCTCTATTGTAACTTACAATGATATCTTACCATATGAAGTGTTGCTTAAACAGCTAGCTGTTCGATTCATCTGTGCTTATTTTGGCCAAGGAGGTGAGATGATTTTGCATCATTGAAGCATGTTGGAGAGAAAGTTGTAGTTGACAAGAACAAAGAATGGCCAAATTACTACACCCGTGCAACACCCTGAATATACTATATTAATGTGATGGGGATAGCAGCAAAGATTTTAAGATGTAAGAATTCATAAAAATTTAGTTCATGTTGAGGCAAATGATTTATAAATATACAACGGTATACATGAAACTTATGGTTTATAAAAAATTTCAGCTGGTTCTCACATGCAAAGCCTAATCCTTGCTTATTAACATGGGCTGAACTGCTCTAATGACCTGGTCAACTATCAAAATGTGATCAGTTTCCATTGGTTAGAATGGAAATTAACCCATGACAGGCACTATAACTTAGCATTTTGAATCTGTTTTGTCATCTGGGCTAAAGAAAGGTAACACTGGGAACCTTTGAACAGGCCAATGATAAATACATGCATTGATATAAGATGGTAATTATATGAAGATAAAAGCAGCAAGCATCGATCTTTCTCGTTCAGAATTTTTTTTTTTCAGAATATCGTGCAAGTAATTGTATCGAGTTAAAATTAAAAGATGGTATAATGGTTATATCATCTTTTAATTTTAAAGAGAAATAAGCACAGGCATCAAATGTTATATGAAGCTATTTAAAACACAAGCCAACAGTGGGAACTGAAATTGACAACAGTTTCTTTTGTTGTTAATTTCAGAGTAAGAAGATGGCAATCCATAACAATTTATCAAAAGTAAAGAACATCACAGAAAGAAGCACCGGATTACGGGCCGGATATGTATTTTTGCATGCATTCAAAATTTCCACCAACAGTCATATATATCCTGTTGTTTTAATAATCTTAGAATAAGTTATAACTAATTTCATGATTATAGCAATTAAAAAGGTTATATCACAACTAATTAATAAAGTAGTTGTATTCGGATTAGGAGGTTGTCCAAATGACAAGAACATACTAGTAATTCCTTTCGGCTTTTGTTTTTTTCTGGATGTAATTAAGAGGTGGTTGGCCAATTAGTTAAGTCCCATCAAATCAAATTTGAGCATTCTTGTCTAATGTTGCTACCCAGCTATACCTTACTTAATTCATTCTCTTCATATAATGATAGACACTTGCATGATTGTTTGGAAGCCATAATTGTCTTAGTATACGAATATTGTGTATCATGGGCAATGAGTTATATGAACATCACTCAAAAGTAAATAATAATTTTATTTGCCTTTTCATTTGAGAAATTAAGTTTATGCACAAAAGAAAGTTACAGACTTTCTTCAAGTAGATTTCTGATTTGAAACTCCTGCATACCAGCCCTCAGAACATGGACTAAACTGGGTAGTGTCTACCTTGAATATATGGTTTATTGATCATAAAATCCAAAGGGTTGGGGACATGGCACTGTATGTCTATTGTGTCGAGGAAGAAATACATGGTACTATACTCTTTCAGTTATGATTGCATTAGGACAAAGGCAACGAGCCAAAGACCAGGCTCAAAATGGTTTGTCTGTGGTACACTGCCTCTGCTACCGGCCAGACTCCATTGATAGTCCCACTGCAAGACTGATTCCAGGTTCTTGAAGGCCTTTTGACGACAAATAGGTCCCCACGCTCAGCCTTCAGGCCCGTCGCGATTTGTCCTAATTGTGTTTTCATAACCTTTATTCTTTGATTGATTAGGTGGTTAGCTGGGTGACATTGTGGTGTCCTCAGGCTCAGTTCAAATTTAGGTTTGAGTTTGATACAATACTCCCATTTTACCTTGAAGACATCGAGCCTGCTCTCAACTTCGCCAGGCAAAAACAAAACAATCCAAGGCTAATTACCTTGACCTAATACGTATTCGGGCCACAGATCAAAGAATGGGGACCTAATCATGTAAAGCCTGGCCCAAGAACAGAGATTCGAGGTTTTTTTTCTTCGAGCTACAAGGATAAAAACAATATTTAATTATAAAACAATTTAAATAATCTCTGTAGTTTTAAAAACAAATTAATATGTCACTTGAATAGTTCTGACGCTCAGGATGTTTAATCTAATATTATTTTATTTCAAAAAAACTCTTCATCTTTCCATATAATCTACCTTTTCTATTTCTTAAAAAACAAAATAAATTAAAATAATATAAAATATACCAGAAATATTAAATTAAATATATATTTAAAAATATAAGGACTAAATTATATTTTGGAGTTAAAGATCCTATTTAATCTATTTTGTAAAAATAGAAGGATAAATTTATAATTTATTTAAAATCTCTTTATATTACTACCTAGGTGTATATGATGATAACATCAACTAGTCTACAGGATCCAAAAATGCAAAAGCAATTATTTTCATGAAAAATGTGATTGATATTGAATATACTCAGCTCTAGATTATTCAAATAAACAAATGTATATTTGATACTCATAAAATATGTATTCACAATGTATATCTGATATTATTGTGATTTTATTGGACAATTAATTTTAGTTATTTTTGGCCTAAAAGTAATAATTTCTTAATATACTTGTTTTATTTTGAAAGTAAATCGATATTATTTTGAAAAAAAACCTATCTTGTTTTTTAATAAAACAAGAAATTCTATTTTTAATATAAGAAAAAATTAGTTGTTTATTATGAGATTCTTTAAATTAAAATAACAACTTTTTTTTAAAATGTTTTCAAAACTAAACACCTATCAAGTACGTATTTTGTGTTGTACACAACTAAATTTCAAAAAATTTTATTTTCTATATTATTAATTATTTTAGATTTTTTAAATTGAAATGTGTGCATATATATTATTTTTTCATTTAACTTTTTATTTTTATTTTTTAAACTTAATAGTTCCTCTATTCAATACATGCATGCACAGTTGCTTCAGACGTGACATGTAGAATTAAACAATTTATTATGAATAAAATATATTTGTTAAAGCAATTTTAGTATATGATCATCCTTATTAACCATTTTAATTTTTTAAAATCACAATTAGAAAATTTAATCAAATATTATTTAATTGTTTTAAATATTACTGCTTGAAAATTAGCAAATAACAACAAAATTACAGACAAAAAATATTTCATTGATATTTCCGTTAGATATTTTTAATGAAATATGTTTTGAAATTAATTTTTGACAAAATAAAAATAAAAAAAATTCACCGGCAATTCCATCAGCGATATGACACATCAATATTTTAAAACAAAATTTTCAATGAAATTATTTTATCACCATATTTCATCAATAAATTTAAAAGAATTATAACTAACAGTTACTTCTCTTTATTTAATTTGACCCCTATCCTCACAAATCTTACCACCCAACTAGCCAGCATCGACCAAGTAAGCAATGTTGGCATATCCTCTCTTGGTTCAATGTTTTGTGAAGTTTTACTAGTAAGCAAACTTAATTATTTTTCTAATCCATTAATGGTTAAGTTAGTTTATTGAAATTCTTACTTTACTTTTATATTTTAATTGTTTTACAACTTTTTCCTAGATAATTTTGTTTTTTAATGTATAGTTTGTATGCTAGGGTTTGTTTGAGATTTAAAAGAAATTGAATTTCTTATTTTAATTTTATTTTTTTTAAATTGATTCATCAATAAATACGTATATTGACTTGCATACAAATAGCCTTGTATTTCTTACGAAACCATGTTAGAAATAATAGTTTACTTAACTTTTAGTTCTAGCAACATAAATAGTTTGTAGATAATAATAGTTATTCTTATCTAAAAAAAAAACTATTACAATAAATAATGTTTTCTTCTAAGAAATATAAAACTCCTTCTCTTTTAGTTTTTTTTTTTTAATAATTTCAGGTCATGATTTACATGAGAAAATGGGAGGTAGAGATGATGTCCAGCTGTATGTCTTCAAGCTTCTCGAATTGATTAAAACCAAATGTCCCTCGTGGGGCTGAAAAGTATGGGCATGAAGGACCTAAGATGATGAGTTATTGAAAAGGGGAGGACAAAGATCAGCTTTCGAAAACAATGATAGGAATTTAAAGTGGAGGAGATGGGGGCAATGGGGCCTTGAGCAAGGAAAACTTATTTGTCCTTTGGTCAGAGATAGAAACAAACAGGCCTACAGGAAAAATAAGAAGGGCTATCTGGATTGGAAAGATGGGTTTCTAATTGGTGTCTTGGCATGCCTCAATTCTCTGATTGAATCAACAAGCCATGACAAAAGCAGCAGAAGATCATAACATGGTTGATCATGCTTTCTTGAAATTACACAAGCACAACTACCAAAACATAACTTGATTCACCACAGTTACGAGGAATTTGGTTGTGTGAGAAAAAAAAAGTAATAATAAATAAAATAATATAATCAATTAGATTTCCTATTATTTTTTTTATTAATCAAGGGTATTATAAGTAATAGTAGGTATATTAGTATTATATAATAATTTAAAGAATTAAAAAAATAAAACCCTCTAGTAACTTATATTCTATTTTATCAAACGACCAAAACCTATATCAGAAAAAGGGAGAGGAATATAAAGGAGTTGATTTGATCTGGGATCAAAATTTTTATTTATTTATTTGTTTTTATCAATTTAAGATATGTGTTTTCTATCATTTTCTTTTAATTAAGTTTTTGCATGCATATTAATGTTATTGAGAAATGTTTAGGAATTAGATTTTTTATGATATTTGATTTTTTTTTTTACTTTTAAGGAGTGAATGTTATACTAATTGAGTGTTTCATTGATAAGAAGTCATTGAAAGTGATTTTATATATTTTTGGTAGATGAATTTGAAGTAACAGTGAGATTAAGGAATTAGAAAAAAAATGATGAGTTAGTAACTTTAAGTCGTTGAAATCTGTCTTTCAGTGAATGTTATGATCCAAATTTGATATCTAATTATAGTATATTGTTGGTTCTTTGATCTGATAGGCCCCAAATCAGACTTGTGGATTAAGAGATATGATTATAGGAAGCATGTCACTTGAAATTCATCTTGAGTTTTTGCATTATTTACAAATCATTTGTGATGCCTGATCCACCTAATTTTTAAAAATTATGTTCTTACAACAATTCATCTTTCCAACTTCAAGAGTAGGTGCCATCAGAAAAGAAATTAGTGGAATTCGCCAAAATAATAGTGAGATGCTATATGAATATTAGGAGCGTTTCAATCAATTGTGTGCGAGCTGCCCTTATTATTAAATTTTTGATAAATTATTGTTGTAATATTTTTATAAGGGATTGTTACCTATGGACCGTAGCATGATTGATGTAGCAAGTGGATGAGCACTCGTAAAAAAGACTCTAGAAGAAGCACGAGAATTAATCTCGAAAATGGCAGCAAATTCATAGCAATTTGGAGTCTAAGTTGATTCATTTAGAACAATTAATGAGTAATACATTCTAATATTGAGAAAAAACTTTCAGAACAAACATCTCTCATTAAACAAGCTGCTTTGGGACAGGTTAGACAAGCTAAAGTCTGTTGCATCTACTCTTTCTTGGACTATCCTCCTAATAGATGCCCTCAATTACAAGATGATGACATGCCTCAAGTTAATGCCATGGATGGATTTAACAGCCAACAAAAGAGATATGACCCATTTTCCAATCAATACAACCCAGGTGGAAAGACCACCCGAACCTGAAGTATGGTTAGTCCTTAAACTAATAGTCTTTTCAGCCCTATGTTAATGACAAATCAACCTTTTCTCATCAACAATCATCAAGTGCAGGTATGCCTTTAGAGAATATTGTAAAATCCTTGGCCACTAATACACAAACGTTTCAACAGGAGACGGGAGCAAGCATTCAAAATTTGAAAAACCAAATATCACTGTTGGCTTCTTCAGTGTATAAAATAGAATCCAACAAAGGAAGGTTACCATCTCAAGCTAAAATTAATCCTAAGAAAAACATAAGTGCCATGATTCTTAGAAGTGGCAAGGAAGTGCAAATTAAGCTGGTACCCAACAAAGGAAAGAGAAACTAGTTGAGTCATTGGATCTACCAACCAACAAAGTATGTAAAAATTTTGCCTTACCAAGTTCTAATATTTTAATTCATCCCCCTTTTCCTGGTCGAATTGCAAAACATAAAAAGAATGTGATAGAGAACGAAATCTTTGAAACTTTTTGAAAGGTAAAGGTGAACATTCTATTATTGGATACAATCAAACAAATTCCATGATGAGAAAATAAAGGTTGGAGAGAACGTGGTTGGAGAGAACGTGTCTGCAGTCATACAAAGGAAATTACCTCAAAAGTGTAAGGACCCAGGTATGTTCACTACACCCTGTGTGATTGGAAATCATAAGTTATAAAAGGCTATGCTTGATTTGGGAGAATCAATTAATGCCATACCACTATCAATTTATAAGGATTTGAATTTAGGAAATTTAAAAGAAACAAAGGTAATAATTCACTTAGCGGATAAGTCTAATTCAAACCCTGAAGGCGTTGTTGAAGATGTTCTAATTAGAGTAAATGAATTGATTTTTCCTGTGGATTTTTATATCATTGACATGGATGATGAGTTTGCTTCAAATCCAACTCATATATTGTTAGGCAAACCATTTATGAAAATAGCAAGAACTAAGATCGATGTGTACAAGGGTACTTTATCTTTTGAGTTTAATGGAGAAATAATAACATTTAATATTTTTGATGCTATGAAATATCATGAAGACTCTAATCTGTTTTTCATGTTGATGTAATTGACCCCATTATGCAAGATGATTATGAGCATAATTTTTTGAAAGATGAGTTGAACTTCATATTACAGCATAGCAAGACAGATAGGGATGCAAGGCTAGAGAGTAATGAGGACATGAAAGAAGCAATTATGTCTTTGCATTCACTATTTAAAATGCCAAACAGGTTGGTAACTCTCCTTTACAACTACCAAAATTCTTATGAAAAGGTTTTACCTTCTATTGAACTGTTCCTAAAGTTGGAATTGAAGTCTTTACCTAAACATTTTAAGTATGTGTACTTGAGAGGGATGAAACCCCACTACCAGATTTAACAATTTTACCAATGAGACTTTTTGTTGATATTTACACTAATAGCCCGACTTTGATTATTTTACCGACGGGATCATGGATGGAACACATCCGTCAGAAAAAATGCTTGTTAGTAAATTTACTAATAGCTTTACAGGCGGAATGTATGCGCCATAAAAAAATTAGCTGCTTTATTCTATCGATAATTCTCTTAATACAATTTAGCATATCACCGATAGGAGAACCATATATAATTTCATCAGTAAAATTACATATCACCAACAGAATGCCATCGGTAATTCTGTCGGTGAGTTAACATTTGCAGTGACATTTGCAATAATTCTTTTCCAACTATCAAGAATATACTGACAGACTTATTTTATTGGTGAATTAACAATAGCAATGTTATTTGTTGTAATTTTTCTAACTCTTTGGAATATACTGATAAAATAAGTTTGTCGGTGAGTTAACAGTAGCAATGACATTTGCTATAATATTTTTCCAATCCTCTGGAATATACCGACGAGCATGGTCCGTCGGTAATACTATCTTTAATTATTTAAAAAAATATTTTTAAAAATATATTGAAAAAAAGTAGAAAAATAATTAAAATAATATAAAAATATATAAAAATAAATTATCTTAATATAAAAATCAAATATTTATTACAAATTTAAACATTTGTACATTTAAATACAATAAAACTAGAATAAAGATGGTGTTGGAGGAGGTGGAGGAGGAGGAGGATGGTCATCTCCAGGACCGTGAGGCCAATAAGGGGGTGCACATATATCACCTATCTATGATCTCATCTTCATTACCACTCAGCAGAGTTCTTCATAATTCGTAGAGAGTTGTTCATATATGTTTTTATTGAGATTAGTTATACGTTCCTATACTTCTTGATCTAACAAGGCCGCGAACTCTGGTGATTGAGTGCTCGAGACCAATTGTGATCATCCAACGGTCGAAACACTATGGGTCATCCACAAGTTCTCGGCTATAGTGTTAGAGAGTCTGTACACCTGATTTCTATCGAGTCCACCAGACGATCCTGCCTCTAACCATAACTCCGGATCGGTATCCAAGTGGGTTGAAGGATTGTTCCTGTATCTCTCCTTCAACTGGCTGTTATATGTCTTCTGAAAAAAAAAAATTTATATAAAATTCAAGTAAATAATAACTTAAGAAAAACAATGGTTGAAAACCAACATACCACAAAGCGTTGAGCTCGGTTATCCATGAACTGTTGTGCCTTTTGGCGGTCATCACTTCGCACATGTGTTTCAACAAACAACTATATTGTGTTTGTCTCACATCCAAGAACCATAGCCTGCAAGATAAAAATATTGTCAGTTAAATATATTTATAAAAAAACAAATTAAAAAATGGATGAAATTAAGAAAAATCTTACCATGTGCTTCGCATTTAAAATGAACGGAATGGAGCCACTAGTGTGCGTGGTAACAGAATTGTGAATTTGCCAGCTCCGGTTCCTCGAACAGGATTGTGACCATCACGTGAAACGTGAGGATGACATGTGCTGAATGTATTTTTCCCTACAGTTTACGAGATGTATGGCATCTTGAAATCCTTCCAAACTACCACATCATTTCAGCCTGGTATATCGCTTACTTTCATATAATTTTTGGATTTTTTTTGCACCTCGTACCAAAAATCATGCAATATATATGGTACAAATGAATTATCTATAAGTAAATGACAAATAAAATTTTAATATTTGGAATAAAAAAATTATCATGATTTTGATATTACCTAGTTACAACGTAGTTCTCCCAAATCTCATCGCAACATTATCATCAGTTCTATCCTATTTAAATTTTCTTTTGCAGTCTAAATTTATAGCATGAAAATTTTTAGTAATTTTAATAAAGTAAATGAATTAACATAATAAAAAAGGCAAAATAAGTTTCAAATCGATAAAGAACACGAAGAACAAACAATGAACCTATAAACTAAATCAACAATACAAACCAAATTTCATTAACTGAAAGGCATAGAGAGATAGAGCATGGAAGATTAAAACATAATGATATATCTAAATAGAAAAACATGCTGTTGATCTAAAGTAAATTTCATCAATGAACCTTGTAGCTTTTAACCCTAACTCATGTGTTCAAAGTTGTCAAAAATTGATTGATCTAAAGTAAGCAAAATGAAAAAATTAATTATAGAGAACAATCACGTATAATAAGTCTAAGCTTCGACTGAAGCACACAAGACGAACCAAAAATATAGTTTATAAGAAATAAAAAATTGACAGTTATGAACAGTCAACCTAAACTTAGAAAAAACACAGAAACTTCATAGAAAAGGCTTAAACCTAGAAACTGACCTAAACCAAAGAAGCATAGCATAAACCTATCAAAACTAACTTAGGCATGCTTAACTTGACCTGCTTAACCTGCTTAAACAATAAAGAACTTAAGGAAACAAGAAAAAAAGTTGGACTAACCCTAGCATTATGTTAAAGAGCAAAATAAGACCATAATCTAAGCAAAAATACATTAAATTAAAACAAAACCAAGTCATCAACATAAACTTCAAAACATCAAAATTGACATTTAAACATGTTATCTTCATTATATTAACAATTTCAAATCATCAAACCATGCATTTAATTGTCTCTTGAACATACATTTCAAAATATGGATATTGGCGTACAACATGATTAGATACATTAAAACACAAATATTATCCATTAAACTATAACTAATCATAATAGATGCATAATAAACATTCGAATAAGAAACTGAAAAGCATTAAAAGGGAGAGAGTATGCTCATTTAGTTATACCCCCTCATCAAAGGTAGGTATATACCTTTTAAACGTAATGTTGTTTTCTTCATTACTACTTTATTTGCTGAAGTTCATTGCCTCTTTTCTCCTCGTTTTAAACTCCTGGTTCTTAGCTTGAATGCCCTTCTTTTTCTCTTCCCAACTTTGCACACAATGTTGTTTTTTACTTTCAAACCGCAATAATTTCCCTTGTTTTTTTCTATGATTTTCTTATGTGTTTTCTTTCTCCCCTTTCTTTATGTTATGGACCATTTTTCTACTCAAGAGCACCTTATAAGGCAATCAAAACAGGAAGTTACAAAACTATGGTGGTTTTTCCAAGAGGTTTATGGAAGATTATTATTTTTTCTTTTCAAAACTAAATACAAGCATGTGAAAGCAATTTTGGAGTCTTTTCTTTCATAGGTGAATTTGTTCTTCAATTATAGCTAACTAGGTTGGGTGCTTTGTCGAGATCATTGTGGAGATTAGGACATAAACATTCAATTGAAGGATGTGAATCTTGTAGGAGTGATGTAGATCTACCATTGGAAACAAACCACACTTGATTTGGAGATATAGAACTTCACATTCATTGAAGGTTGACCTTTGATCAACTTGAATTTACCAATGCAGAGAAACTAACTGGGAACAAGATGTTGGCTAGTTCATCAAGCTAAATAAGGTATAAACATTTAATGAGGATAACTAATTGTTGGAAGGAAATGTTTCTCATTTGATTGGTGCCAATTAGAGCCCCTGTGGTTGTTGGAGATGCCATATTTATTCATTTAAAAATGATCACTGGATTAGCCTTCCAACTGAAAAAGAAAAAGAAACAATGACTATACGACGTGTCACTCATTTTCTTCATTAAAGTCTAAATGACATGTTATTTGTCTAAACCTTAAAAATTAGGGTTTTTTAAATAGGATTTTTAGCAAATTTCAATCTAGTCCATTTTCTTCCAATTTCAACATATACATCCTTAATTATCCTCAAAACTTCTCACTTTTTACAATTGCTTCTATAGAAACATTGATTGAGATCCTTTGATAGGCACACCTTTTTCAAATTAGTCCTTGGTTAACAAAGTATGCAATTTGACCCCTATTTCTCATCAATCTTTCAATTTATCTCAAATTGACCCCTAGTTTAATCAATTTTAGTCCCTGGATTTCCGCACCTTTTGCACCTTCGTCCTTGGTTTTGAAGTTTGGTGAATAAGTCCTCAATAAAACTATAAACTTGATCTCTTTCAATTAAGCTATTGACTACACCAATTTGGCTCTTCAAAGTTTCAATTGGGTCCCTTTTCTATCAATTATTGCAGATTAACCCGAATTAGATCTCCAAACTTAATTTTTCTTCAATTGAGTCTGTGATTGAATTCACAAAACCCATTAAAAGTTTAACTAAGTTCTTAAACTTAATTAATTCTTTTATTTTTTTTCCAAATTGACTTCCAAACTTAATTAATTTTGTTTTAATTAAGTTCTTAATTAAGTCAATTAAACCTGTCATAAGTTTAATTAAGTCTTTAAGCTTAAATAATTCTATCAATTTTGGTCAAGTTTGGATTTCAACCTCAACTTTCTTTCCATTAAGTTTTTCTTGAACCCATCTTGTCAAAATATCTCAATCTAACTATTCTTCTAGCATTTTTTATCTGTTGCAGTTCAAGAACTTATATTCTCGTATCCTGAAAATAATAATTTTTTTTTGTGAAAATTATTATTATTTTGGATTTTTGAATAATATTGTTTTATAAAAAAATTTTAAATACTCAAAATTAGGTTATGATATTCGTCATATTTCTCCTATTCATGGATAACTAGCAAGCTTAATGATGAAAAAAAATAGTAAAGATGAAGATATTTGTGAGACGTGTGGACCCTTGGGATAAAGCAAGTTTATATAGATAAGCTTCCTTCACTTGGGTCAATACCATAAGGAATATGGGGGAGATATGGAGCAAAGGTTGTCGAGGTCCATTACATTTGTTATGTCCTAAAAATCACGTGTAGAAATACAAGGAGCACACTTGTTTTGTTTGCCTGTAGACACATTTTTTGGCAGCTAAATGCAGTAGACAAGAAAGCATGGCAAACACTTAAAAAGTAATATAAACTTTCCACATTGAAGCTAACCAGTTATTCAAAATTATATAAACACAATATTTTATTTTTATTTTTGTAGAAAGTTTTGACATTCCTCACAAAGTAGTGGAGTATATTTTTAGCTAGACCCTCATTTTTGGTACTGAATATGTCAAGGAAAAGAAGGGGTGGCATCCCCCACTGATGCTGCAAGTGTTCTCACATGATATGAGTCACACAAGTCCCAGTTCATGTAAAATTACCAAAAATAAAACTGGCCTCAACCATCAATGGGACTGCTTAAACCACTTCAACTAATATTCTCATATCAGTCCCCTTTCATTTTATGATGCTGAGCTATGCATACTGTTACACCATGTGCTTACTGATGGAGTGAAACACTGGAAGGAATATTTGGAGAGACCAGAAGGCAAGAACATTCAGGAATTTCTTACGTAAAAAGACCTTTTCAGGAGCATGAAGTTGAGGAGACCAAATTGTAATTCTTTCTTCCCTTTCATTTCAAATTCTGAAATTCTCCTTCATTTCCACTTCTCCAGTAAAAACAATGAAGCAGTAATATATTTTAAATATAAACCGACCAAACCAATGTACACATACATCAATCTTTGGTCTTTTGTAATTTGTCTACATCCTACTCAAGCTACATTCTCAAGGGGAGCTGGATGGTTTATTTCTTTCTACCATAACAGTTGCACGATAAATGATACAAATCCAACTTTTCTTACATCCTGCAGAAAATCGGCCGCCATATAACGTAAACTGACCCATAACTACAGAAACAATGCCTGTAGTCACGTACATGAACCTCCTATTGCAAGATATGGTCCTCGCACAGTTTTTATTCTTCTATATAGGAACCTAATCATCGCCATCCACCAACAAGAGCTGACATAGGTTTTCAGAGCTGCCATGAGATGTTCATTATGGGCAAAATGCTACTTAAACTCTGATGACAAAGCAGTGGATATTCAAAGAATGTGAGCTTTACCGAGTCAAGTAGGCCAACTTGAACAGTGGAAACTACTGGCATTTTATTTGGAGTTCAATGTATCAAGATTGACAGATGAAAATACGCCATTCAACTTTAAATCTAAAGAGCTGTCCTAAGCGATTAGACATATCACAGAACACACGTACTGCTTTCAATAATGCCAGCTTTATAAATCAATACCCATGCCTCTTTGATTATAAGAAATATGCACAAAATTCTGTTGGGAGTGCTAAACAAACAAATCAATGAATGTTTACTTTTTACCTAAAAGAAAGCAAGGTTCATAACTTTTTCTATGTAACTTCTTGTGATTTCAGTTGGGAATTGGGATTGTGTAATTGATGCGGGTTGAAAATATTTAAGATAATAAAAGAAGATAAAACACCACTACTAAAGAAAAAAAGATAACAAAACAGAGAAGCTTAGCTCAACTCAATTCAATTGATTAAAGATAGAAATCATCGTATCGTTTATCATAGTCACAACAACATAATATAAACCAAGGAAAAGTGTTGTCAAAATAACTACAACTGAAATATTAATAGAAGTTGTCTCCAAGACAACTAATAAGCTCCTAAGTAGCTATAATTAGCCATTTAGGAAAACATGACAGAATAACATTAGACTACATTAAAGATATAAGTGGTTTCTCACTGCATCAACCTCTCCAAGTGAAAAAGAGCTCGTCCACCAATTAGATTCATGTTCGTCATAGTGTCAAGGAACCATCTCAATCTACAAGTTTAAGCTATTACAAGTTTAAGCTATTAGATAAAATTTCAAGATATAATTTATATAATTCTTAAATACATCTTCTCAAGTAAAAGTTCTCTAAGCTTAAACTTTACACAAGTTCATATTACCTCATGCTTAATTCTTTATAAAATAGAATGAGAATGATGAGATTTGCACCTGTGATCATTTTGTTAATAAGACTTTGATACCATATTAAATAATTATATTAACCTAAACACTTAAATTATTATGTCAGATATTAAAATATGATTTATATAATTTTTAATACATGAGAAGCTGACAAATCTCAAATATTAAAAGTAGAATGAGTTTGGATATTAGGATAAAGGTTGATTATGTAGTTATTTTCTTTAATCTTCTCAAGTATTTGGCATGGACCAATTTTCTTCTCCTTGAGCTCGTAGAAAGAACCAACAGAGTGTATTTACCATATGGCCCCATTGTTTGACAACCATCTCAGCATATGCGTGAACAAGAACCTCCATTGTTTCGTATAATTGCAAATACATCTTTCTCTCATTTGATTTTCTTAGTCTTTCCTTTCCACGACTTATATAAATAAGTGTTTGAGACAGTGATCCTGACTACTCAAGAGATGGTTTGCTTTCGATTTTCTACCCTCTTCATTGGAAGATATTGCTGGAATTTCATCTTTTAAGGGCAAAACGATTGATAATTTCTACATTTTCCATCCTAAAAGGTGTACGTGTTTTACAACCGTCATGA
>Ga0307515_10006855_pt1 | contig 22659 bp, 25 predicted proteins | sample 17_EM_MG_FD_194513 | JGI IMG/M metagenome (GOLD analysis project Ga0307515, IMG submission 194513) | Populus trichocarpa ectomycorrhiza microbial communities from riparian zone in the Pacific Northwest, United States - 17_EM | ecosystem: Host-associated > Plants > Roots > Unclassified | place...
CGGTAGTGAAGGAAGGGGTAAACAGTCGGATAAGACGAATTCGAGCGTCTTCGGTGGGTGCGGTCAACTCAAATTCTTCCTCCTCGTCTGCTGGATTGTCGTGCACCTCGCCTAGCAGTCGTCGATGCTCATCCAGGACCGGAGCGACGAACCCTGGCCACCGGGCAGCAGCGATATACGCCAGTTCATTCGGGTCTTTTGTAAACGGATAGCAGACGTCATACAAGGTTGACAGGAACTGTCGATAAAGAGGAAGGAGAACTGGGTTGTACGAGTTAGACTCGTCTTGAGGGAAGTGATTAACTACCAGTTGAATGGTATCTGAACGGAGAAGTGAGATTTGCTGAATGGATCCACCTATATTCTACTGACCGATTTTACTAAGCTCTGGTGACCGGACATACAAGGGGTCTGGGACGGATCCGACGAGCGGCCTGAGTTCTTGCCATGGATACTCAGAGATAAAAACTACAGTAAGATCCAATCGTGCCTAGACGCAAAGTGAGCTACAATAGTCTCCCAACAACACGCCTGATTTTGACTCACTGATTCTGCCAACCTCGACAATGGCACCAGCAAATCAGGGAGGTACTCCTTGAGTCTCTCAGCTCTTTCAATAACGATAACTATTTTGGGAGCTGGCCGTGCATTCTGTTCCCCGGTTTTGGCAGTGGGGCGTTTCGAACGTTCCACAGTGACTGCCCTCAGTCCGTGGATGAACCCATCGAAACTGTCGTTCCATCGTTGATCACCCCACAGTTGACATCCAGACTCCCAAGTGGGAGTCCAGTTGGCAAGCTTCCGGATGATAGTGTCATAGAGTAGTCGCGCAGTAAAGCAAGTGGACGCGTTCACGACTGCGTGGAGGAAGGGTGGCTTGTCCGGAAGCGCGGCCAACACCGAGGAGACTACGCCCGAGGTAATGTGAGGCGTAGCGACATCGTGAATGTAGACGAAAGGCGGAGGGGACGTTATCAGCAGGTCGGTGAACAGAGTCGCGAAAGACTCGTAGCCTGGGAGGGTCATCATGATCAGTGACAAAGTTCGATCACAGTCGTCTATATTCGTCTATTCGTTCGTGTCTACATAGCTCTGACCGTGCGGACGGTCACCCACTATGACAGGTACATACATTTCTAGCGTTACGGACATTCACCCAATCATACATCAGAAGTAACCCCCTCTCCTTTCTCTTTCAGTCTTGCAGCCAATTTCAGATCCTGAAAGGAACGTTATGTCCAGGAAGTCCTCGCAGACATGAAAAGTTACTTACGAAACCAGGGGCGAAGTGACTATCACGGCGTATCCGCGCTCCAAATTTGGAGAACACAAACGGGATAGGGCAGAGGATGAGAGACACCAGACCCAACAATGTGCACGCCCAGTTTACGCCCATCTGTGAATTACAGTGAGTAGTCGTCTAGAGGGGAATATATTTGGACGGACCCCTTCGAACATCGATGTGGTAAACAGAGGGAATGCAGCGCCAAAAGCGCAACGGACAACCGTGTTAACACCAATAGCGGACGCCGCATACGCCCTCGGAGAACGTCAGATTCCAGCAACTGAGCCCATGGAAAAAAATAACTCACAAATACGTGTCTATCAGGTAGCCCTGGAGACAGAATAAGCACAAGTTCCGCGAACGAGAACGGGTGACTCACCAGGAATGAAATGAACATCAAGTTGATCGCACAACCAATCGGAATGGTCGCGAGCATCGGAACATACCAACGGACATGACTGTACTCTCCGGTCCAACCGAGCCAGAAACAACCTATCACGAGGAGCGGACCCGCGATGATAGCACCAGTCAGTCGGTGCTCTGGTGGTGGGTGACCATCCCATTTCTTCACGAGTTCACTCATATTCCTTGAGAGCCAAACAAAAATCACACCCCCCAGGAGAATGCCTAAGGAGACAGCTTTGGAAGGGTGTCAGGTCTGAACATCCCGCGTAACCACGAGACATACCAATGAAGATCAATCCTAAATGCTCCGCAGAAAAGTGTCGCTTTACAACAAAAATAATTGGCAGAGCCTCAAATACTGTGGAACGGGATTCAGCTCAACCAAGGGTGAAGGGGATCTGGGAACACTCACGAGAGTAGAGGATACCATACACGAAGGAAAGATAGATTGTCACCAAGACCAATATCTTTTCCTTCAGCACCATCTCGACGGGACGTGACAACGTACGAATGACCACCCCCTTCAATGACCAGTCTCCTCGCTCGTGTTCCGCATACAGATCCTTGTTTCCCACGGGATCAGCTTTTCGAAGCTCCCTTGCCTTCCATCGGAGCAAGACCGGTCCGTATGTCTCCGGAAGAAAGAGGCAAATCAAGACAAAGCAGACCCCTGAGTAGATCATCGCAACCCAGAGTGGCCATCTCCAGCTTAGGCCATGTTGTGTCATACTTAGAAACGAGGTGAGTGGGGGTGCTTTTTGATCTGATTACGAGGACTCACAATCCACCGGCTATCGTTGCGATGCTTGGGCCGATGATAACACAAGTCAAGTAAACCGTAGCAGGGACGGTTATACCGGAAGGGGTCCACAAATCTGCGAGAAGGCCACCACCCGTCGCCAAAGGGGCAGAACCAAAGAACCCTCCAAGGAAGCGCATTATGAGAAGGGTCTCCATATTATGAGCTAACGCCTGGCCGATGAAAGTGAGCACGTATACAGAGAAAGCCACAATAAGGACTGCTCGTCGCCCATACAGTTCGGACGCTATAGTAAACTGTGAGATTTTTACTGACCCGGCTGATGGAAGGGAGATAGCGTACAAGGTCCCCAAACGAGCGGGCCGAAGACGTAACCAAAAAGAAACATGGACGTGATTAGGTTCCCGACGGTCGTAGATTTGTGGAAGTGGCGTGCGATCCTCAGCGTATCAACCACTGGGGCAACGGAGGCATACGTTCTGGTCATAAATTGTCAGCTTGTAACCGCGGAGAACACGACCCGCAACACGTACATATTGACTGTAATAATTCCATTGACAAACGTTATCAGCCGTTTCCTCGACGCTGACCAGTTTTTTGGGTTTTTTGGGTCATGAGGGCCGTCCCACGAAACTGGCTCCACCTCGACGGGTTCGTTGACCGGAGTTGGTGTCTCCGAGTATTCCGGGCCATAGGCATCGAGGTGTTGCCCATACTCTGCGGCCGCAACATTGGGTCCGGTGACAGGGGGTTCGTGGGGTGTCGTGGTCTCAGACATTACCATGGTTGGGGACGGTCGCAAGGGCGATAACACAGCAAACACAGCAAAACCAGAGCAGGTTTTTATGCACCCCCGGCGTTCCGCCGAGGGGGCCACACGCCAGATGCGATGGGTAATCGAAAATCTTTGTCATTTCATCCAGAAGGTGACCGCAAGAAGACCCAGGGGTGAATATTTGAATGACGAAGAATTAAATTTCCCAGTCGATCCCCGAACAACGCTGGTGCTTCCCTCGGTGAGACTGCCGGACCGGGATTTTTTCCTTATCTGCGTTCCCGTAGCACCCGCCAAAATGGAACACCCTCGACGGACATGACAAACGTGGCCTGCACACACTGAAAAGGAGAAATCTGTACACGAATCAGAACAGTGAGTGACTTTCCATGGCCTAGATAGAATACTTTCTAAATTCAGAACGGGTGCCGGTCACCATGAATTGTATTGTTTCGAGCCCCAGACAACGGTCGGGAACCTGAAAGTTTCCCCCCTCGACAAAGATATTTGACGTTTAAAAAGTCTAAAGGGCCGTGGAAAGACACTCAGTCAAGCGAGGGATGTCGATGCACAGCCAAAAAACGCGCACCAACGAATAAAAAAGACGCACTTGCAATAACCCACTTCCGCATCTCTTTTCTGTGAAGCGTTTGCGATGGAGACCGTGCCTGGGAATTTTTTGGATGAGCGGGACCGGCGTTCGCGGTTAGCTAAACCCCGACACCACTAGTACAAATTTAGCAAATTCCCCGCTTCAGAAGTTCGCCCAGTACAGTTGCCAGCGAACTGGCGCGTTAGATACTTGACCAGCAAGGTATATACACCCAATACTTTCCGATGCAATCCGCGGTTGATTTCTGTGTTTCAGGAAATGACCCCCGGAGAGCAACAGGCTGAAAACCCAAAGATAGTCGAAGACAATCTGTACATCCCTCCAGGTGCCGCGGAGCAATGGCATTGGGCAGAAACTGAGGCCTTCCAGTGCAGTCGTTGTAAACAGGTTAGTTGATCGATGATGCTCAAGGTCACCGTTGCTGATATCCTATGAAGAGAAAATGTCGTTACTTCCAGAGGCAAACCCGTCCTGCCGATGAGCCTATGACCGTAAGCCCTTAGGCCTTGGCCTCAGCCATCAAACGATTCCTTTTACTGATTTGCGGCCAGACGTTCGTTACCTGTACCGTCTGCAACAACAAATGGAAATTCTCTTGAAGTACTCTTATTATTACCCGGCTTACCGACCACTGCGCCCTGCACCTCTGAATTTCCTCTTCCTTGTAGACCTTTAAATCCGTTGTATTCTGCTTGTGTTTTGACTCAGATTTCCTCCCGCCTACCGCGTTGGAAATACACGAGAGAGAAACAAATCAAGAACACGTCGGTCTGGGGGTATGAGAGTGGGCGGGGTCTATCGAAATCCGATCGGCTCCCCGTCTGTCGTCATTACGCCGGCGGAGCAGCTGTCAAACACATAGATGACCGGGAGTAAGGGATATTGATCCACCCTCCGTCTGAATTGACTGTGAGCGTCCCGGTCGGGATGTATTCGTCCTTTGGTTACGGCGTGAGTCAAGCTAGTGGGTTGCGATGGGGTGTGGCGGAACGTACGGGGAACAAATCAAAAGACAGGGTCTAGTTTCCAGGCGTTCCGAGGCGAGCTGGCGATGCAGGATGTACTCACCTTTCCAACAGCACCTGTGTGATTAGGAAACCAGCGTGCGATATGCCAAAGGAACGTCAGAGCTAGGGAAAGTGTGGGGGCGACTTGCGTTTAACCATCACACATCAGGAAGCAGCTCTGGCCAACGGGGACGCTCGACGCCCCAGATATGATGAGAGGGAACGCCGGCCAATCATGAATATCGGGCCTCCACCCATGCTTCCTTTGTAAGGATAGATTTTCGCACCCCCCTGCTGCAATTCGTTTTGCCCGATTTCATTTTTCCCCCGGCGATTCATTCGGCCTCCTCCCGGTCCTATCTACCTGGATGGACATCGTACGAGTGGACAAACCATGGAGCCTTTGACGTGGATAGAACACAACCCACCGGATAAACCCTCCTGTCGGAGTAGAGGAACGATGGCTGAGTACTAAGGAGCCTGCCGGCCCGGAATCATTCCCGATCTCGAATGTGATTCACATGCGATGTGAAGGTTAAAGGCGGCTCGGGATGGCACATTGGTCTTGCACTCGTCATATCGACTACATACGGCGCTACCAAAGATCCAACAGACAAACGCGTTCTCCACGCACGGCGAACAACAGAATAAACTTACAGCCTTCCTCTCGTCTCTTCACTATGGCGTCCTTAATCTGATACGCGTATCCAGTTTGTTGCGCCGGAAAGCTGGACAAAACACCCTTCCAAGCTTCGTGATCATCTTCTCTTATCCACGCCGCGTTTTTAGCCATGGCTTCAAATGCTGGTACAGGCACATCAACGGCCAGCGTTGGTAAGCCGGATTGTACCGCTTGTTTGATCTGCACGGATGCCTCGAAAGCTAAACGACCATCAGCTTAGACTTTCACTGGCTATGAAGACGGATCAGACCTCGCTGCGAAAACATCTGCTTCGGGCCGGCCTTCCCCTTCTTTAAATCTCCAGGTAGGAGGAGCTGGACGTCGCGCGCACTTGAAGGGGCTGCAGATGGTAGTGCACTGTCCTGCGGTTGGCGTTCAACCCCCGAAGTCACCCCGTCTATCCTCTGCTGTTCAGCAATTCTTTCCTGGAGCCACGGAACAAGCTCATGACGGGCCACTGAAAATGGTATAAAAAAATTGACGAGGGGTCACAATCTAGCGTGTGACTCACCTTCATGTTCGGTCTTGTTAAGTACACTCTTTATTTTGAAGTTGGCTTGGTCCCGTCTTGTTGTCCGAGGTCGAGGGTAGACCATAAACCTACGCAAAAATTCAACACATTGGGACCGACATAGGAAAGCGCCCGGTACGAACAGCACACCCTCATCGTCACACAGAGCCATCTGGTCCTCATTCCCAGTCAGACCGGATTCATACATCACGTCCGCACTGATCCCATTTTTCCACAACAGGCCAGCGACTTCCAATCGATCGTTGAAATGCCCGGGATTGAACGATACCACGTATACATCGCAACGCCGTGGACTCCAATATCCGAATGTCTTTGGTTCTCTCGGGATAGCTTGGGAAGTCCGATGGTACGTTAAGACGGACGCGGCAATCCTCTCCACGGATATCTGAAGGACGACCGCGCGACTTGGTTCATTCTTTCCTTTATCCGGAGTGTGGAATTCGTTGAGAAGCCTATCGTATCTGTCGTTCCTCCATTAGATTGAACCGATATCCGATCATAAACCCTCACGTACCTCCCCCCTGCTGCCAGGACGTCGGCCCTTCTGCCGGGCCGCACAACTTCAAAGCAAACACCATCAGTGATGCGGCTGTTGGAAACGAGAGCCAATGGATGAAAAGTTATCGATTGCCTCGCGGGTATCCCAAACAGCTCCAGCTTCTCGAGCATCTGTGCGACCTCATCGACGAATGGGCGAATCTTCTGGGCGAGCTGCTGCGAAACCTTCTCGACTTTCGGGATGATCGTGTCTACCCAGTCATCTGTTTCGGTGTTAGAGAAAAAATCCTTGTACCACTGATCGTCCCCGTTCCTTACCTTTCCCACCCAACACCTCAAGTTCATCCGCCGTACTCTTACGAAGACCCTTCTTCAACAGCATCGTTCTACGCTGCAGAGCGGATAACTTTGGCTCCGTCAGTGTTTCGATCACGAAAGAATGCAGTTCTTTGTCAATGTTTCCCAGAACAACCTCCGCAACTGGGCGGATTAGTCAGCATAAGCACATGCCGGAAACTGAGGGTAAGGCTGACTCTTAGAATGGGAGACATGTATTTCGTGAGCTTCCCTCAGCTTCGGGAAAGTGCGGAAACACGATTCGACCACAGCGATAGCCTCCGCCGTGGCAGCCGCCGCCCCATGTTCAACGTCGGGTGTGATAATGTCGAAAAGTGCCATCTAGTTCATTCGGCCTTCGTTAGCTACGTAGGTCAACACCAAAGCCAAGGGTGATTTACCTTCCGCGAGTTCGGGTGTCCCGCAAGGCTGTGTAACCGCTGAGCAATCCGGGTAATCCGATTTGGGGAGACTTACTTGGGCCGGTACGCATTAAAGAACTGGAACCTCTTGATACGATCGTAATTCCTCCGTTTGGCTTCTCTTGCAAAGGGGACCAAACCGTCGCTGGCGAGAGACACGACCTGTCCGCGTTTGTCCAACAGACGGATGTCTTCCGGGTTCTCCGCGGGATCCAGTGCTGGGGTGAGAATAGGTGGCTCTGAGTTCATGGCTCCATGCAACCGGAAAATTGCGGTGAGCTTCTCCTGGACCACCTCAAACATAGGCGTGTATTCAGGTGAGTCCATGCCACTGTAGAACAGGAAAGCTCTGGAGGGTTTGGTGGTCCGACCGAACAGCGTGTTGAGCACCGCTTCGTGGTGCGACGAGTCCCTGAGCCCTATCGCCCCGAGTCAGACGGTCCGACCAGATGGAATCACAGCATTCCTACCAATCATATCAAGTGACCGCTTGAAGCTGTCGTCTTGAAGCAACGGAGGCAACAACGAGCTATGCGACAATTCCAGGGCGGATGGCCTCTGGACTGGGTCATGTTGCAGAAGGGAAGTGATAACTATGAAAGTCAATTTAGACCCAACGGCAAACCCCTGGTCAGACAACCTACTCTGTAGTTGACGCGTCCTCAACGGGTCCCAGTCATCCGGGAAGAATATTCCAGGGTTCCTTAGGTTCTCAAGCACATTGATACGTTCCGCCCCAGTACTGAAGAAGTAGTTCATTTCAAAGAACACGATTCCAAGGCTGTACACATCAGCCTTAAAACGTTCTTGAGGGGGCACACGTGAGGTGCTCCTCATAACTTCGGGGGCCATGTAGAGTTTTGTCCCGACATCTGGGGCGGATGAACCGTCAGATTTCACCAAGAACGTGGAGCGCGGGTACAAACCGAGAGTCAGATCTTCCAGCAGTCCGATGTGTGGCGACTTGTCGTTCGGATGCACAGCAGCTAAACTGGACGTCGCTAAACCGAAGTCTCCGACTATGGAATGCAATGTGAGAATGCGCCACGGACGCAAGGTCAGAAGTTATTCACTTTTACAATCGCCCCTCGCATCTGCAGTTTCGGCATGTAAGTCTGCACCTGTCAGAATAACAATCACCACAACCCACCGATGAAGATATTGGTCAATTTTATATCCCGATGGAGCTGCAGGAGAATCGGTTATCGCGCACAATCGCGCAAGTAGGCAATAACGACATACGATCCCGCGGTTCGAGATGTGGACGAGCGCTTCCACGATCTGTTGGAAAAGCCGCCATGCTTCTTCCTCAGTGATACCTTCCGCAATACGCTCCCGGAGCGTCTGTCTTTCGACGAATTCCTGTGACGCAGGTTGAGAACGAAACTACGTTACACACAAAGGGGACGGACCATTTGAATGTACAGGGTTACTTGGGAACCGCTGGGAAGGACTTTCTGCTGAGGGGTAAAACTTCCGACTGTGAGTGCTTTCGGAGTTTTGACAGGATCTACCCCAAGATGATTTTCATCCTCGGACGCAAGTTCTTCGTCGCTGGAGCCCTCTGCGCTGGTGCCATCAGTGTAGCCGAAGTGGACGTTTGGGAAGGATCTGTTGCTATTGGGGTTAGAACCAAAATCATTAAGATCGATGCTGAGCAGGTTTTCCGAGTTGTTCGACCAGCCTCGTGAGGAAGGTGATTTCGAGTTCGGAAACGATGTGATGCCATCGACGGTGTCGGTGTCACTATCGTCAGAGTCAGAGTCAGATTCGGAGTTCGCCCGGGAAGGTGGTGCGGCTATCTCAGTCCAAGTTGTGTAGTACCGAACGATGTAGCGGTGGCTTAGAAGACGCAGGGCGGAGACTTCTCGCAGGATCTTTTCGTCGGCAGATTTTTTGCCGCCCTGGAGTTTGATCTTCTTGACTTCATCAAAATAACAACTCATGAGAAATGTCCAGAACCTGCGTCAACACAACGGTACCTGCATAGATCCCACAGTCCATCTTGTGTCTCGCTTTAACGACAGAACCGTATGCCCCGCGTCCCTACGGGAGTGTGTCAGTAGCGTCACTTACCTGGGTCAATACAGGGTAATCTCACCAGCAATTCCAGCTCCTCGAATTCCTCACGCCATCGACTACTTGGCTGAGGGGTAAACCTTGGCGCAAAGTAGTCATCTGGCGACCCAACGAAAGACTTCCTTGGAACAGGTGCCTTCGGAACTGGCGCCGGCGGATCAACGCAACGTACAGAGCCCAGGAAAATAGCTCATACCTGACGGAATGGTGATCGCGGTCATCTTCGATTCTGGGCCTGGCAACCGAACATTCGTTTCCATATCCTGCAACACGGACTGACATACGAGTCCGTTCTTCTTGCTTGGGTTGAGCATGTTGTTGATGTGGTGGATCGCTAGGTTTGACAGAGAGGCTATTGCTCAGTGTGTCAACCACAGGTGGGTATGCAACCAGAGAGAGAAAACGGACGGGATTGCAATGCGAGCTTCGGGCCTGGGTGTATCTCCATCACATTCCAACCAACGAGCATTTGCAGAAACAGGACACCAACGCTGTGCACATCCCTCGATTTTGAGTATTGCAGGGGCGAATCTACGGCCTCCTTGGGCAACCTACACGCCGTGGGTAAGATCCTCGTCGTGTATGTTGTTAATACTTACCACCCTTCGGGAATTCTAGAGTCATGCGGATTCGGGTGCCCCCCGAATTTATTCGACCGATGTAAATCTAGAAGGCGCGTGAAGTATCCAGACTTTCCGAGTTTGACGACTTTCGGTTGTCCCGCTTGAATAGGATTGGCCAAGTAAACACAGACCGGAGATATCCCACGGTGTAAGATGTCATGCGCATGCAAAGCACTGAGACCAGCGAGCACTTGACGGATGTATGGCTGAAAAGTCCTTGAGGGAGCCAAAATTCATGAGGGTGAGGAAGACATACCAAAGCCCTATCCTCCCGGAGGAAATCACAGTCCTCGAGTACATCGCAGAGGGAAAGACAAGGTCTCTGTTCCAACAGGATGGAGAGCCGCGGGTAATCATGCTCCGAATATGCGGATGACAACTTTACGGCAAAGACGCTCAGGAGGTTGTGGTGTCGTATCTGTGTCATCTTCTTGAGCTCCTCCTCCACTTGCTTGAGTTTCTTCTTCCCTATCGGCCCGTATTGAGAAAAGTTGGTTGATGGAGGGGGAGAGTCGCACCTTGGGTGGTGACGTAATGCTCGGAGTCGAAAAGGATAACGTATAACTCCAATGGCAAGGTGGTCCTGATATCGTCGCAGATGGGTTCAGCGAGGTACAGGGTGCCAAGTCGTTCTGGATCCGGGTTAGTCTATGAGGGACAACAGACCCCACCTAGACGGACCTTTGCGCGGGTGGAACAATTTGACGGAATTGAATACGATTCCATCCCATTCAATGTTATGAGCGAACGATTCTGTCGGAGTGTCACTGGTTGGCGATACGGCGGAAAGCGGCACCTCGGTAGCGTCAGATAGCCCCCTCCTGCGGCTGATCTGTATCTGCTCAAGCTCTAAACGTTGTTGCCTGATGGTGTCCTCTCGTAACTGCTCTTCGAATTCGTCCGCCAACCGTCGGGCGTCGAGAACCCTCTGCTCCTCTTCCTCTTCCTGTTTTTGTAGTCTGACCTGAAGTAGGAGTCAGTGTATGGGAGGTGAAAAGGGACGGAATCACAACCTGCTCCTCTTCGATGTTTCGTTTCTCCATCTGGTATCGTAGTGAACCCTCGGTAGGAAGCTTGATGTTTTCGGCGAGCCATTCCTGGGCCATGGTCACTATCTATACCCGGTCAGATGTGGAATGAAGAGCAAGTCTGTGTACATACCTGGAATACCATCTCCGACCCTTGATTTTTCTTCGCCTCGTGTTGTATGGCGCGTGAAAGCGCATTGATCTTCTCCAAAAGCAATCCATGGGTATTTTTGATGGCGAAAATCGGGGCAGCTTTCGTGGGGTACGTCTTTGGAAGACTGAAACGCGGTCAGCATTTGCAATGAAACTGTCTACCCGAGTCCCAATTGCTCACGTGACTGCAAGGGAGAGATAGCACTTGGTTCCATGGACATCGTCAGGGTGTGTAACCTTGATCATGAATTCAGTGAGTCTCGCAGCGCCCTGTGGTGTACAGTTTCTTCAGCCCAACGAAAAAGTGGCGACGGAACACCAAACGTACTCTCCATGCCTTGGGGGCGGGTACTTCTTGGAAATCATCCCCGTAGATCGATTTGAGTGCGGTAACCTCTTGTTGTTGTAGTTCTCCAGTGGATTCCATAGCCGGGTTGAAGCTTTTTCGTCGCTGAAGTGGCGGGAATACAAAACGAGGAGCGTGGGTGCCGATGAAAGGGTGTGTATTAAGGTGTTTGCTGGGTGTTACGAAATTGAGAACGATGCTTTAGTTTCGCAAGACAATGAAGGCCGCCGCGGACCTCAGTCCTTCAAGCCAGCATGACCCTTTCGGCGTGGATTTCTTTCAATGGTTTGTGGAGAGGGCAACCAAGCGCCTGAGTGATCGCGGCGAGCGGATTGTTGGAACGAAGAACCGAAGGCGTCAGCTGCTTCCGCTTTGAGAGCGAACCCCAATGAGCCAAATGATCGTCTTGGAACGAGCTGGGGACGAAACAAGGTGGATTTCCCAAGAACCGCTCGCCAATCCATGTCGTTTGATTCGACACAAGTGAGTCATTCGTGTGGGGTTGTGGGGAAGCAGTGCCTGAGGATCGCCGTCATTGTGCACAGTTGAGCCAACGCCAGAATACATAAATACGGATCGCATAACCCATACTTTTACAGTGAATCCGAATACACATGTGCATGGTGGGGAAAGTACATACTCTATGGGTTTCTACGACGACGCCTCCGACCTTCAAAATATAAAAACACAAAAACACCCGCCGAGAACATGAATGGTGGATACGCGAGCGGGGGATTTGGGTCCGGATTCTCCCTGTGGCATTGACATCTTTGGGGCTCTCGGACATCCTGCGGCGGGCGGGCGCGGGGTAACGGAGGTTCACGGCTACGTGCTGGGGCCAAAGCGCCCAATAATGCCCTTCCAATGGAGCGAACGGTCCTCCTGACCCTCCGAGCCTTCTTTCCTCTCTTCTTTCGCTCCCCTTTAGCCGCAGAGTGCGTCCCCGCGTTGGTTCTCCGGTCACCCGATGCTCCACTGTTGTCACCCGGCGTCTGGTTCTGTGGTGTTGAATCAGTGGCAAACAATACCCCCTGTCGATTTTCACTAACCGCCCCTCTCCAACCGCGAAACGTGTTGGGGTGTTTTCGCACCAGTGGGATAGTTTCATCCTAGAAAGGAGGTCTCAGAGATTGGCAAGACCGAGAAGCGTGTCGTGTCCCTACAGGCTCTTTGGTATCTTTGCGGATCCTGAATCCTCTGGAAACGATCAGCACGGGGGGTGCGCGTCGAGGGGGCCTAGTTACCTCCTCTTGATTTTTGAAGCGAAAAACATGGGGGGACTCTCGGGATCTCAGTCTCAGGTCGTGGGGGTAAAGTAGGGGAGCTTCTAGGACAATTTCCACTCAGCCTAAGTATGCCTATGGCGGCTGGGCCCGAGAGGAAATTGGATCCATCGGGCGGATCGTAATATCAGTGCCAACAGGAGAAATCTCTGCGACCAGGCGAAGCCGTGCGATGCTAGCCAGAGTTATGGGGCTGTGTTAGCCATCAGCCGCACGTCATTTGCCCAGGTCTAACCCTCTTGTCGGGACCTCGAGGCTTGTCTTGTGCATGCTGATCCGGCTTCGTCAACATGTGTCCGAGGTCATGCGGACGATCGGTGCTTGGCCGTGGACGTCCCGCGGGTTTCAAAACCAGCGCCCACCCAGAATGAAACTCTGCAGGTTTTCGAGAGATCCGCGCCGGCTATGTTTGCAGCCGGCGTGTTCGCTTGTGCGGCAGCACTCAACAAAATAGTACTTGTATGTGTACAATTCGTTGCAATGATCCCACCTACTTAACCGCACCCTGCACTCGAAGCCTGGTCCGACACGGTAGCCGTTCAAGCCACAAGTGAGCTCGAACCAAGCCTCCAGTACCTTGTTTGCGCAAGGATACCTGAAATAGCGGTCGTAGGGAGTTTCGATACGATCAAATCGAGCGTCTTGTGAAAACCCTGTTCCGCGCTCACGAATAAACGCGTACATAGGTTAAATCGGTATCCGACGCGTGCTGAAACCATTCTCTGGCCGCTCGGTGTGAGCCTCCCGCTCGAGATGTCCGAAAGAGGACCGCTTCCCACTCTGCAAGATGCTTTGAATCCTGAAGCCCAGAGTGCGCTCGCACTTCATGGCAAACCTTTGAGCACGCCATTCCAAGGACCTTGTAGAACCGCATTTCATGCCCATTCAGCACCCCCTGAACCTGGGCAGCATTAGTAAGACTGATTCGCACATGGGCTCATTGATAAGATAGGTGACCGCAATAGAATTGACCTCCGTTTGGGCGCCCAGGATCACAATGGGCACTGCTGTGCAAACTGTTGGCCCCTGAGCAACCCAGCGCTTGTTTGATATCACCTTCACCACGGCAGTGCGGTCGAAGAAAGGGGTGTATTTGTCTTTTTAACTAATCCTACACACTGGTTTGTAGACCGGTGAGCTTGTTACGCGCGGGAGGAAGCCTTTGAGACATTGGCAGGGCTAAGCGCCAAGTGGTGGGAAAACGCGAGTGATGGGCTCTGAGTCCATGAAACCCAAATCTGAATGTGAGTCCCACGATCACTGAAACCCCGGACGAGTTTGCAACTCGGCCACTATACCGAACACTCAGGTGCGACCACAGGATTATGCGCAACGCTCGCTCGCATCCGGTAAAATGCTCTGCAAAACTGTTTTGACCGCCACCGGACATCGAAACACCCCAGGCGGCTTGCCGGCATTTTTATGTCCCGTAATTCTCAATCGCATGAATGGCCTTCAACCCCGTAATCGCCCCCAAAAATCTCATGCGTCCTATACGTATTACCCACCCTCGGCGGGGCAGTTATCTTAATTGAAGAATTGAATCCCGCTCATCTCAGGTCCAGCATCCGCCATGCTCACTGTATACGGCTCATCAGATAAACTATATACTCTGGACCGCCATTGAACTCCTCTTCAAACTCTTTCCCCTAAACTCATCTGGCCCCTAGCACTGTCTCCGAGGCTCTCCGGTTCGGACTACGAACTTCGGGATGACACGGCGGAAGATCGCGCATTCGAAACGCCCACTTTGGCGTCACTGGTGAAGCTTTCGGCGGTCGGGGGAGTCTGTTGTGAGAACAGCCTGATGTGAATCTCCCCAAGTGTGAGTCGTCATTGTGTTGGCCAGCGGTTACGTTGCGACGCGGTGGATTTCACAATTTCCTATTCCCCTCGTGTGGGATTTTCGTTGGAAGCAATCTCGATTGTGACCATGCTGGCCCCTGGGTCGGTGCTCGACCAAATTATCGATCGACCCAGAGGGTTCCTGCCCAGATCACTACTTTTGCGCACCAGAAACCAAGTACGAGCGACACCCCCACAGCCATCCCATCCTCTGGTCCCGGCATACCCGTATCCTCGCCGTCAACGACCTGAAACCATCACGAAAGCCGCCCGTAGACTCATATCCCCCTCCCCCTCCGTGCCAAGACCGTCTCTTCTGCTAGGTCCAACAGAATGCAAATACCAGGCGACAACGTCTTGCCGCCGTCCTGCCACTCGCCAATTCCACGGCACACAAAGGGCTGGGTTCCAGGAGGCACTAGGGAAGATATCGGGTGTTTATCAGCAGGTCGCTCCCACTGGGTCAGATACCGTCGGCGTGTTTGCTCGCCCGTGTATGTGGTGTATGTGGTGGGCTGGTCGCTCGGCATAATAGGTCCTGGTCCACAGTGAGTTGTTCACCATCAGGTTCCTATCTAGACAAGAATGTTCACAACGGGTAGGGCGGGGGGTCGATAGGGTGTTGCCTCTAGTAAACACGGTCCTGGCAGCAGAGGCCTTCGTCAGTGCACCCGTGGGTATGCTCGGATGTCTGACATCGGGTGGGGAACAGCGTTGGCATCCTCGTTGTTTGTCTCAACCACCAGGCGAACGTCTCCACAAAGGGCTTACCCGCATGATCGTCGGCCAATGCCGAGTCCCGCAGGCGCCGTGCGCTGTGACGGATACGGGTTGCACGGCGGTCCAAATGGCGATCTTCCGATGCGCAGCTCCAAAACGTTGCATACTTCTCTCATATTTCATAGGGGAAATTTCCCGCAACCATGCTAATGAATTTCTATAAACATCCTATGGATCAGCTAACCGTAACCGGTCATGAGTTTACACAACTGGGTGACTGGCCGTAAGATTAGCAATATCTCTAATTATCGTAGAAGGGTGCCAGTTGCCGAGATTCACGCTGCCTGCGGCCCGACATAGCAATTGGGGTCCTTCCCTAAAAGTCCCCAAGACATTTGTCTATGTGTGTGTACGCGGTTCTAACCTAATGGACAGTCACCCACTATCGCGGTACAGTCTCGCTATCCATAGCTATAGACTAGTATAAGCTCACATTCTCGGCTAGGACTCAAAAAAAACCCCCAATTCAGAAAACTTACGAACGCACACCCTCCGGGTCAGGAGCCGATCGAGAAGTGATCAGCGGGGAGAATGAATAATCGTGCGAAACGTTTGATGGCAAAAAAAAACCCCAAAGATCGACTGCAGTCCCGTTTGCGAACATCGACCACCATCGAGGTAAGATCGCCAACTAGTTTGCGAATGGGTTCTAATTCTGCTGTATCCCTTCAGCCCATGGCCATCTATTCCTCCGTCACGTACAATGACCAACTCCCAGAACGAACACACATCCCACTCTTGACGGTTGACGAAATCAAGGGGATCCTAACTCATCTACGGGACATGTACAATCCCCCAGTCAGAGGGACACGAGTTGTTAGCCGTCGGAAGATATTTCCTCCTCTCTCAGGCAACAGCACGGAACCAACGGTCCGCTCTCGACCTCCGCCACCAGAAACTAAACATGCACAGCCACTCAGTCGGAAACTCGCTTGTGATCGGCTAACCGCTCTAATATCCTACCTCCAAAAGTGCCTCTTAAAAGGGGGAGACGATCTCGAAGCCCATGAAACGCTTCTTGACGGTGCAGCGGCCCTACTCGCAGTCTTCGCAGGAACCGCCTCCGCTGGGAAACTCACACGTACTTTCGCTTTCGGTCACCCACCATCTCCGCTCGTTCGCGTCGAAGTGACTGATATTCCTTTCGATAACCAAGACTACACCACGCTCGGTGCTCAAACGTGGGGTGGCGCTCACGTTCTGGCCGAGATCATCATTCAAGACCCACACCGGTTCGGTCTCCACCCAGAACAAGCTTCTCGATCGACTGGGGGACCGAAAATTCTCGAGCTGGGCGCAGGAACTGGTTTGGTTTCACTCGCGGTGTATCAACATCTGGCGTCACGAGGGCTGTGCGGCACCATCTACGCCACCGATTTCAATTCACTCATCCTCGAGAACCTCGCGCGCAACATCTCGACAAACAAGTTGGCTATACTCGAATCGACAGATCTCGAGATATCATCCCGTCCTCTCGATTGGTCTAACCCGGATGCAGCCAATCCGGATCTTTTCAATTCAGTGGATCTCGTCCTCGGCGCCGACGTCATCTACGAGGAGCTTCACGCCCGCTGGATTCGAACCTGCCTCGAGAAATTCATGCGCAAACCGCAACTGGGCTCGGTTCATCAGTCAAATTTCCATCTTGTTATCCCATTGCGGCCAACACATACTTTCGAGTCAAGCACAATTGAGGGGGTTTTCCCTCTCAGGTCGGAGACCAGCGGACAGCACGGGTGGGAGTTGGTAATTTTCTCCAAAGACACCATCCTATGCGAAGCCAGCGACGATGATGCAGACGGGCAGGTAGAATACGTATATTACACCATCGGCTGGGAAAGTAAAACATTAGAAACAAAACACAACATGAACGTATACTAGACAGAACAAAATGCGAGGTACCCAATCTTAACGGGTATGAATGTTCAAAAAGGATAAATTAATGCGCGTCCTGCAAACGATCAACACGAACACGTTAGAACGAGACCTTGGAATGATGAAGGCCACATACATTCATTAAGCCCATGGATTGTGATCATCATCAGAGGGACCGAAAACGCCCTTGATGTGAGACGGCGTTTCGGTCTCCACAACAACCTCTCCGTGGGTTTCTGGGATGACTAGTCTTTCCTCTCCTCCTTGCATAACCACCCCCACATCCCCCGACTCTCCATCACGCACTGTATTGAGGTCCATTGGCGGAGAGTCGCGACTGATCTCAAGTTCTCCTCGCTCACCACTGCTTCCGTCCTCATCCTTAGCCACGTACCCCCGTTTGTAAACCTTCCCGAGGGGAAGACCTGGGGCGCTACTCCTCTTCTCCTTCGTCATCCTTTCTGCGGCGGCTTCATCTTCAACGATCAGGTCAACAGCGTCAGGAGGGAGAACTCTATCCTTCGCTCGGGGTGTGGTTCCCCTCGTCGACTTTGGTGGGCTTGTTACAGGGGGGACCAGGGAGGGAGAGGAGGAGGAGGAGAAAGAATCCTTCGCAGACTCTTGACGTATACGGATCCGTGGTGGAGGTCTTTCCGAGGGGGTATTAGCCAGAGGCTTTGCCCAACCAAGTCTGACGCCTCCAGAACCGTCGTCTGGTGGGAGATCATGATCAATAATCCGTTCATAATCAGGGGACTTGGCTTTGACGGATACTCGTGTTTGGGATACCGCGCCATAACTTGGATTGGGGGCCCTGCGAAGTCCGGAGATCGGCGTGTAGTAGGCGCTGTGTTCGTCCCTCAAAATCCGTTCTTCCTCATCCCACATCAACCTCCGAGCGTATTCGGAGCTGGCGTCGATTACGGGATAGTTGTAATCACCAAAAAGGTACTTTTTGCTGTTCTCGAAGAGTTCTTCGTCCGCTTCGTCGAGGTCACCGAAAGGCAAGTCGAACCCTTCCGCAACGTTGGAACCTCCAAGCAAAAGTGCCGGATCCTCTTGACCGGGAGACTGCAAGTCCGGAGCAACGTGGACAACACTCGCAGCTTGTCCCTCCAATAACGGAGCATAAGCCTCTTCGTCCTGATGGAGTCCTCTCCCGAGTCTTCCTGGTTGTTCCGCGTTGACTTGGTTGGGTAACCAATACTTCTTCTTCCCACCCTCCGCGTATCGCAATCCGGCTCTGATACGCCTCTCCCGTCCGGCTCCCTGGTGTATGAATCCTTCCGATGGCTCGAATTCTCGGTAGTCCATACCCTCTCCACGAAGGGTGGTCTTCGAATCCTCGACAACATCTTTGATATAAAACGCGTCCTTGATCGCGTATTTGATCGGCATTCGCGCAACGAAGGATGCATGTGGGTCGATAAAGTCGTTGAATGAGAAAGCGTACAGGTGGGCAATCGCGAAAAGAGGCATTTCAAAACAGATCAGCGTGTCTGTTAGGCCCACGGAGATGCGTTCGCGATCCGTGTAGGGACCCAGGCTGCGAATCGCCCCAGCCGCAACGAGAATCGAGATCCCGATGGATTGCCAGAACGAGAAGAACAAGATTCCCTTCACACACAGGAATTTTGGCATGGGCCTGTCGACAGGTTAAGTATTTCAAATGAGAAATGACGCGATCGGGGAAACACACCTAAACGGCTTCAGGTCCTCGTTGATGCACATCCAGAACATGGCCAAGCAATATAAACTGAGACAGATGCTGAAGTTGTACACGATACTGACATACAGGTAGCCGGATTTTTCAGCCAGATTACCCTCGTGGTACTTGCCGAGTGCCTTTAGGATTAAGGTAACAATCGCGAGGATGGGTTTAATCTGTACGTATTCTAATCGGCCGTCATCAGCTTGTGCAACGATCGTAGGGCCGGAATCACACGCACGCAAGACACCACGTTTCATGAATAAAAAGACGTATGGATCACTCAAGTCAAGTTCCCGGCGCAGCAGGGTGAACGGAAACACCGCGTCCTTCGGAGGTCGTCCGTGGAGAAGAATAAGTAGGGATCGTTCCCCCCCCATATACCCAATCAAGAGTTGGAAGAAACAGTAGATCACGAAAGCCTGAAGAATGATATGCTCGGTCAGCCTCGTCGGTGGCCGAGCGAGGTTGTATCCGCACCTCATATATGTCACGGATAACATCGATAACAAATGCAGCTTCCAGAGAAAACAGTGCGATGAGAGAAGCGATGGCATATGTGGGGACCATCAACATGATTCGAATGACCATCCTATCCCCGGCGCGGAGCGTGAGCGGAAGGAATGGGATCAAAGAACCACTATAAACATCACATACCGCTGCAGGTGTGGCTTCCGGTAGTTCTTAAGGTGTAGGTAAATCGACATCGCAGACACCACAGTTGCGACGAGGGTAGATAACCCGGCAGACGTGAGGAGGATGGGGTTCAATGCCGAGCCGGCGCCTGGCCCGTGGTCGTCTGTAATAGTCATGAACATCGTTGGCGGGAGATACGGAAGTGCTTTCCGGGTGATGCAGTGTTCTTGAAACCCGGAAGCTTATGGGATGGTGACCGGTGTGGATGAACGACGCATGCAATGGTTGCTGCGATCAGGCTGCAGGGTGGGAGTTCGAAGCTGGGGGATGTCGTCACACCTAAGTCACACGGCATCTACCGAGCAGGCCCGCCCAGTGCCTGAACACATCACAAGCGATCCATCGGTATCCCACCCTTGTAGCTGGTTGACGAGTAGAGGGTCGAGAATGACTCCGACTGTTAGATCCATCACATTCATGTGTACTCTGCTGAAATCCCTGGTAGCTGAAATGGGTCCAGTTGAACCGTTTTTCCGACGCGCTACACCAAAATGAGCCCAGGGACACAGGAACCTTATATTAAGGTCTCGAAAACATCATAAACAAATGCAAAAGCATAACATGGTATGTACATTACGGGGTATGTATAAAACATTGAAAACATACATTAAACTCGACGGAGATCCAAAAGCGAAACACCAGACAACGGATTTTTGCGAATATGATACAAGGGGTTCCTGGTGCTCTAGAGCGCCGACTACGATTCCGACAGGTACGGGTCTTCATCATCACCCTTTTTCCGTTTGGAAAGACAAGTCTGGGATGCCCAATGGCGCTTGACGGCATCCACGCGGACTGCGAAGTAGCGTGTGTGACTAAGAGAACATTGACAGACACGGTAATAACGTACCTGGAAGAAGCTTCCCGCAAAAGTCACAAGGGGTGGAGCGCGTTACCCGTTCCGGGTTTTCCTTGCAGGACGCTTTGTGCCTCGGAAGGTCGGTGGCCCTCCCTAAGCGTTTCCCACATAGATCGCACTTCGCGCTCTTTCCCTCTAACTTTGCACTGGCACGTTTGAGGGAACCAACCTTCAAACGCTTACCAGGACGAGTCGCCTTGCGTGTCTGAGGCGTAAACTCGTCGCTTTCATCCCCACTATCGTCCTCGGACCATCTTAACCGCTTTGGAGCGGATCTCGATGGGCCAGCGACAGGGGGGGATGAGGGACGGGAGGGCGGGGGGTTGGGTGAAGAGAGAGGAGTGGCGTCAGAGCATGGATCAGGCAGCTCCGGCAGGGACCGGGTAAGGACGACAGGAGCAGGTGGTGCCTGAACTTCCTCCATAGCGGCCTCGTCGACTATGTCGTCCACTTGTGGAAGCGGGCTGAAGATCTCGTCAGGCGAGATTGTTCGGTGACCGCTCAGTGATAGCGGCAAGGTGAATAGGAAAGGACTTTCTAGTTCAGGTGAACCAGGAAGGCCACAGAGAGAGTCGATTGACTCAGGTGATGAAAATGGAGTGCACGGGGAGAGCGGTGGGGTCGTTACAGCGTCAGAGACGTTGCTGAGAGGAGAGTGAGGGAGTTGAGACTCCTCTTCGTCTTCACATGGTAAGTTGATGTATGCGGCCTCCAGCTATACCGTCATAAGCGTTTGCCCAAAATTTAAACTGTATGAGCATACCCTCTTAACCTCCTCGTCGAGGGACCTCGTCAACATAAACGGTGATGAGACGGGCCGAACGGACCCATTCTCATCAACCCACGAGTCTTCCCTAAAGTTCTGCAGGCTCTCGGGACCCATGTTGAGGTGATTAACCTTTTCGTCCCAAGAGCCCTGGATGGTGGGGTTCTTTTCGATGACGTCCGTAATCCGTTGTCCGACCTCGCTCCATTGGGGGACCCAATCCCGAACGGTGGACCACACTTTCATCGTGTCATCGTAAACCTAAAATGGTTTCGGCGCCCAGGAAACGGAGGAGAAGAGGATTTACTAACACAAAGTGCCATCCCGTCGTCCTTCAGCATGAGATCCTTCGGGTCGTTCACGATGGGTAAACCGCTGAAGGTGGTATGAGTCAGAGATCGCTGCCTTGATAGTCTGATGCGTACCTGAGCGTATTCTCGGGAGAGGCACGACACCACCTGGCGACCTGGTAGATTTCGAGGCTGGTAGCGTAGAAGAGGGAGAGTTGTTGGGAAGGCTGCTCCGGGGCCTGTTGTGGGAGGGGAATGATGCGAAGTTTGAACTGAATATCACCCAGGGACCGGGGGGCAGTGGCAATTCTCATGCGATGTGAGCCGTACGGTGAAGTGAAAGTGGGCGGGAATCATCGAGGAATCCCAGGATTTATAGGAAGGATCGACAAGGTTGGGACCGCCCAGGCGCTCGTAATATTCTGATGCACGAGGAGGAGGGTTTATTGTAGACGTGATCAGCCTTAGGCCCTGTGGCGGTCCCCCGAATTTTCCGAACCCTCCATCAACGAACGAAAAGAGCGCTGCAGTGCATGACTCCGACATCGCGATTTTTAGATGAGACTAAAGACCGGTCAGAGTCGGGAATTGTTGGGGAGAAAGCGAACTACGTGGAGGATGATGTGTCCGAAGCGTAATTTTTTTGATCTGGGTTCCGCCACCGACTTGAGGATCGCTTCCGCCGACAACTGGAAGCTGGGCACCAGGAGTAATACCAGTTTCACCCTCAAGTTCCTCCGAGAACGGCTCCAACAGGGAAGCCGTGGCCGTTCACCTGCTGGGCAACATGAGGCCGGGCTTCAACGCGCACAGCCGGCCATAATAGGGTGGACCCACAGAGAGTAATATCGATAACCGAGCGATAAGAGATCTAGCTTAGAATCAATGCCGATGTGAACGGTAACCGGAACATGGATTTGACAAAGATAATGATGTCCAGAATGTATCCTGTCCGTCCACGCAAGCGCGATGCCAGGAGAGGTAGAGGTACTCTCAGTATCTCTGGATCTTCA
>Ga0307515_10006856_pt1 | contig 22656 bp, 7 predicted proteins | sample 17_EM_MG_FD_194513 | JGI IMG/M metagenome (GOLD analysis project Ga0307515, IMG submission 194513) | Populus trichocarpa ectomycorrhiza microbial communities from riparian zone in the Pacific Northwest, United States - 17_EM | ecosystem: Host-associated > Plants > Roots > Unclassified | place...
TCGTAAAACTGTTCTCCTAAGTTCCTTACCTTAAAAGGATGTAACTTACCAGGGGGTTACTAGCGGTCTTTAGAACCATATCTGTCTGATAATTTTCATGGCGACGTGGAACTTTCTTCTTTTGGGCTACAAGTTTGTGCTCCATTTTCCAATTCTCTCCGAGCTTAATCCCTGTCGTGCTTGTTCGGATCATGGTGTGGATTGATGTGATAGATCTTTGTTGATTTCTCATCGTGCCAACTTTCTTTTCCAATGATGTTATTTTTATTTCATAATTTGTTGGTCTCAATCTATTATTTACTTTAATAACTTATATAGAATAAGATATCCTTAATATTTTTTCAATGATAATTAGATTCTTCATGAATTATAATATTAAAAATTATTTCAAATTAAAAATTTTAAATTATTAAATGACATTTAACAAAATAAGGAAAACTAGCTACCGCTTTTTATAAAAACTCATCGGAAAAAAATAAAAACAAGAATAGCTGCTCCGACAATTATCCTGTTTTCAATTGTTTCTACTTCATTGGTGGTGTTCAATACAAACGCAAGGCATTTATCGACGACAGGTCATAGGTGAGGATTTTAATGTTATAGAAAAGGTCAAAGTTCATATTCTAATTGGTTGAAATAAAGACACTGGTGATAAAATAGCCTCGTCAATTAGATCACACGCAGTTATCATAAATTAATGTTTCGCTCGATAATTAAAGATTTATAAAGAAATCATAAAATTTTAGCTCTTTTTTTTTAATCCACAAAATATTTCCAAATATAAACTATTTAAATTTTCAATGATCATCTTGAGCTCCTTGCATCTGTCTAGAACTATCATATATCCTTCTATTAATCTGATAATATAATCTGAGTACTGTCTATAAAAAAAAAGATACTATAATTTGACTCAAAATCATGGCCTTAAATGACATTATTGTTTAATTCTTTTTTATCATAAATATTATTATTTTTAATTATATTGCAAGTAACAATATATTTACCCGTGAACAACTGAAACTAAACTTTAAATGAAGTATTCGAATTCTAATATTTTATTTTTAACTATTTAATTGAAAACATGGGCAATAATATATATTCTATATAATTTAAAAACGGATAGTTTAGAATCATCAAATTTATTCACTTGCCATACTAGAAACTTTTTTAAGACATGGAATATGTCTTATTATATCTGGCATCATTATTATAATTATGAATTAAAATGATAGATAGTTTACAATCAGAAATTACCATGTTATTTAGTGAATAAATATAATTAAAAGTAGTATTTGATTGCTCATAAATTAAATATAATAGATTGGAATAAAAAGAATAAAGAAAGTTAAAAGAAAAAATAGTAAGATGAGAAGGAAGAAAATTCTACACTAAAAATATATTTGGTTGGAACTTGGACGAAAGTGAGAGGAGATTTTATAATTTTAACTCCTGAGAAGAAAGTTTCCCACTATTTTTAGTATTTTTGTTCCCATATTCTTTTTCTCGAGCAATTATTATTATTATTATTATTATTATTATATCGTGGCCCTCCATCAACCGTCTGTCCATGCCTGACTCGCCCCCGGTGCTTCGTGAACTCTCTCTATCTCAACAAGATTTTGGCACGTGTTAGTCCAGCTAGCGTTGATTACGACATTCACCACCTGATATTCCCTTCTATGACAGGACATCACAGTCTCAAAGACTTTGTGGACCCCAATGCTCTTGAAGGTTCCCCGTATGCTTGGTGTCCGTAGGATGTGGCTACTTGTGTGACGTTTGATCGAAGAATTTAATTTAGAAAGATCACCAAAGCTACAAATACATTGGCCGTGCATCCGCATCACATGGGGTGGCGCCGGCTATTATTATTATTATTAAATGTTTCCTACTGTGTGTAGGATTTTTTTAAAAAATATTTTTTATTTAAAAATATAAAAATAATTATTAATTTATTTTTTTTCTATTTTTAACATTAGCTTATTAAAATTATAAAAAGTATATTAAATCAATATTTTTTAAAACCAAATAATATTTTTAAAATATACTACACACAGCAAACAATAACTATAAAAATTAATTCGCTCTAAAATTAGTTTCAGGAACACAAATTACCCCTATGCTTTTCTTTTCTTTTTGCCTTTACCTTTTTTGTTCGTTGACGTAAAGATGAAAAGATATCTGAGAATGTTAGACAATGAACTCAACTTTAAAAGACAATAATATTATTTTCAAAATGACAATTTGGAAGATTATTTTTAGACTCTATTTTGTTTGCTGGGAAACAAAATAAGTTTAAAAAATAAATTTATAGAATTTTTTTCATAAGAATGGATTACTTTTACGTGTTTTGTATATAGAAAATAATTTTAAAATATACTTTGATGTTTGGTATGCATGGAAAAATACCTTTTTTTTCAACAATAAATGAAGTAAATGCTAATTTTGCTAATTAATATGACCAATACAACTTAATATAATATATTTAGAGTTCTTCATGGTTTTGAGTCGGGGGGAAAAATGAAGCAAAGCATAGTTTTTTTTTTTATTTATTATTAATTTTAACTAGTTTTCCTAAATTGTTCCGAACAGGAAAATTTAGTTAGTAATTAAATGTTTTCCTCCAGCCAAAGTAGCCTTATAGATGTTAGAATCCTAGTCGAATTAATTCTTCCTAGTATCTGACGTTTATGTAAATCTAATATAGAAACTGAAATTTGAGATCTTAATTAATGAGTTGAATCCTACATTCTACCATGCCTAATTAATGATGTTGGGAACGCTAATGGTTATATACGTTATTTGTTTGGATTTCTCAATTATTTAATTATTTTACATGATATTTATTAATTTACTAGTTGATTCTTTCGACAAGTAATCCAAATCTTCTTTGAGTCAACTTTGAAGTTTTAAAATTATAATAATAATAATTTTTATATTTTTTAGCTATATAATTTTAGAATTAAAATTTTTATATGAATATTTTAGTGATAAAAAAATAAATTCACTTTAAAATTATTTAAAAATTATTTTTATCTTCATATCTTCAACTAAATGCATTTATATTCTCACATCACAGTAACTAAATGCTACAAGCTAATTGCATGAAATAGTTTGAACGGATTCTCATGATAATCTATCCATATCATGGAAACAAAATAACAAAAAGCGTCAATTATAGTTTTATTGTCACGGTCACCGGGCACTATTTTGATGGAACAAAACAATTCTGGGTTGTTTAAAAAGATCGAGTTGAGGTGTCCAAGTGAAGAACATGTGTATAAACCATGTAAATTGTGGTGGAATCAGAAAATAAAATTAAAAAAAAATTAAAATTTCAGTTATTTTATTATTTGGATTAAAAATATAAATATTATTAAAAAAGATACTGAAAAAACAATTTCCTTACAGGATCGGGCTTGCTAGCACCCCTGTCTCCACCACTGAATTGTAAACTATATATATGTGATTTTACAGTGAAACTTTTGTATGCACGTAGATGCAGGCAATGTGAGTAAACCATGTGAAATTCTTGCACGTTCTTATTTTCTTGTAATGATCTGGCCTTCTCCTTTTTCCCAGTGTTCTTCTGCCTTCTCTAATTCACGTCACAGCATTAGGTTTGGCATCGATCGAGTCTTCTGCGGTTCTTGGTAGCCTTCCTTTTGCTGTATAATTTAAATGATGCATCCTTGATGAAATAATTGCCTGGTATTTCGATTCAGGTGTGTTTATGATTTCTTATGGTTTTTATATGAAAAATACTAAAATCATTAAAAACAATCAATTTAGTATTTCTTTTCGAATAAAAATCACTTTGAAGCCGCACCAGTGCCATCTGCTTTATTCAGTTACTGAATATTTAAGCTGCTACCAAAAAAGCTGCTACCAGGTGTCAACGATTCATTGGCAAGAGTAGAGAATCATCCATTGAGTCCCTGTAGATGCAGCCATGTTTGACTTCGGTCAAATACTTTAAAATCTCTCAATATCATCCATGGATTTTTCAAAAGATTTGATCAATGACCAATCTTTTTTTTCATATATAATTGATGTAACTTTTGTTCTTGATTACCTATTGGTGCAGCAGGGGCCACTCTTTTCTTGTGTTGAGATTGTTGAGGGTTCTTCCTGGCTCTCTGCAAGTGGTCAAGATTCTCTCTGCTCTCTGCTGCCATGGCCTTCATGTTGTTGTTGCTCTTGTGGTTGTGGTTGTAGCTAAATGCTATGCCATGAAGGTTTCTCGACGAAGCACCCTTCATTGATGGCAGAGGAAGAGAGAGGCTTAAATTTGACAGTGCGTGAGCCATGTCTGACTCTCTTTAGCTATCAGTCAGTAGCTAAAGAGAGTCAGAACTAAAATGGGGTCTCTCTCGCATTTACCCCTATTTTCTTTTGCTTTTACCTATTAATTATTCTTCGTCAGCAGCTAATCAAAGATGTTTAAAATAGCACTCGAGGCTATGAGCAGCTGTGAAGGGTAATTGTTTTTTTTTTTTCCTGTATTAAAGTTCAAGTATTATTATTTATGTCTATCATCTTGTGGTATTTTATATATTCATTGAATTTGTAAAATATTCAGTGAATTCAGGGATTAGTTGTGGTGCGTGTAAACTAGCCCGAATAATCGGGTTAAAAAAAATATATTTAAAATATCAGATCCTAGCTACCACTAGAAATTAATATGTACATTGAAATCCCAAGTTAATCTACACCACGAAAACGTTGCTTGAATACGTAAGAATTAAGATAAACTGTCATCGTTGACGATTTTAATTGGTGTAATAACTTAGTTCATTGCTGCGCTACCCTCTAGGTTTCTAAATATTTCAGTAAATGAATATTGTTGTTAAATTTTAAAATTTTGAATTTAAATTTATCTATTACCCATTATATATATATATATATATAGATAATAGTAGTTGAATAATGGTTATTCAAAACTCAATAAATATAACATGAATATTTAAATTTTATATTTGATGGATAATATCTAGATATATATGAATATAGAAAAACGTGAACCGTGGGTGCTAAAGAGGACGTGCTAGCTTTTTATTTAAGTACTTATTTTAATATATACGATCCATTTTAATTGCTTACCAAGAAGACAGATCCTAATTAATGAATCTATATAGTGATGGACCTGGCCATTTTTGCTAAAAGTGCGTCCAACACGCATCGTTCGGCGCAAAACTCCAGCACCTAAAAAATTTAATTTTTTTTTATGAATTTTATAAAAAAAATAGCTTGCACTGCTTACGATGTCAAATTCACAGCAAATCTCTTAGTTTATAAACTTTGTCTAAAGTATTGATCCGCTCCAAGACTTAAATAGCTGGTGGAGAACTGATCCAGATCAACTCAATCTCTTAGTTTTTTATGTTTTTAAACTTGTATCAACCTGGCCTAGACAAAGTCACAGATGAGTAGATCAAAGAATTGACAGGTATTACAACTACAGTTCTCATGAATTCAAGCACTGTGACTTTTTTTCCTTTTTGGAAATGGCATGTTCCTTGATTAGCAGAGAAATAATTCTTTTCTAGGCAAGTTCTTTTCTTTAAGCAACATCAATATAAGCATCAAATTCTAGAAAATCAACCTTAAACCAAACCTTGCATGGAGAATATTTAGCAAGCTGTTTGTTCTGCTAAATCTTATTCGCGAGGAAACTGGGGATCATCAGAGTCTCTTTAAGCACAGTTAAAACAATACCCAACTTTTATAAATAAACTAAAGATTAAGATAATTTAACAGCATGACTCTAAAGTTGAATGATTCTCTCAGGAGCATGACTTGGATTGATTTCGTTATGCACCTTATCAAACATCATAAGGTGCCTTGTTCACATGATAGAATATGGTCAATTCGCTTCGTGTGAAAGCATGCGGTTGTCAAGTTGATCTTTCATTGCAAGTGGAAATGGTCAAAATGATCAGTCCTATAAATCGGAGAGCTCCAATCACATGAATTCAGCCGGGATATCTAAAAAGAAACTCAAGAAACTAGATTTCCCTTCAGAAAGAAAAAGTACTAGTTCTAGCTGTTCAACTTCGTTGTTCTAATTAAGCTGGACGCTTTAACTATGAGCTGAGGGAAAACCTTAGCATGCCAATTACTGGTAATTACTCAAGCTGAAGTTGCTTCTGGTCTCGGATGATCCAAAGCTAATTAAACCATTTGATTTCTTAATTTAATTTGTCTGATGGCATGATTAATCTGTTGTAAGCTAATATACGTTAATAATAATTTGTATGGTGTCTGATACTGTTCCTTTAACCTGGGATATGCATAAATCTTACCAAACTTATGTGACCAATCCCTTCATTACAGTTGACAATCTCCTGCCAACAGCCCAAAACTACTGTTTTGTCTCAACCCCCTTCTCCCTTCCTCTATATAAACACCGATACACCATATACACTCACATTGATTACATAATCTTCTCAACCAACCTAGCATCATCCACCATATCTACTCCTTTCACCTCTAAAAAACAAGTAATTGCAACACCAAGACACAGAGAAACAGAGAAGAGGGGCGCTTTTCCTGTTTAATTTTTGGAGGGAGAGGTACATTTGCATGGAGGTTGCTTCTATTTTAATATGCCTCTTTCTTTCTAGCCTTCTCTCTTATCCCCTCTTAAAGAAGATGCGGAGGCCCTGGAGGATACCTAAACAAAGAGCAAAGCTTCCTCCGGGTTCAATGGGCTGGCCTTTTGTAGGTGAAACTCTCCAACTTTATACTCAAGACCCAAATGTCTTCTTTGTTACGAGGCAAAAAAGGTTCTAGTGATTACCATACGAACTTGATTTCCTTTCTCAAGATTTCCTATTGCATGGATTTGAAGTTTGGAAAAACCAACTTTTATGTGTTTTTTTTCTCTTTTTCAGATATGGAGAAGTATTCAAAAGCCACATACTTGGCTGCCCTTGTGTTATGCTAGCTAACCCTGAGGGTGCAAGATTTGTGCTGGTGACTCATGCTCAACTGTTCAAGCCTACATACCCCAAAAGCAAAGAGAAGATGATTGGCCCTTCAGCTCTCTTTTTTCACCAGGGAAATTACCACAATCTTATAAGGAAGTTGGTTCAAAGTTCTTTATCCCCAGACACAATCCGGAAACTAATTCCCAGCATCGAATCCGTAGCCATCTCTGCCTTAGAATCATGGTCCAGTGGGCATATCATCAACACCTTTCATGAAATGAAGAAGGTTTGGTTCAAGAAAGTAAACTAATTTTTTTTCTGAATTAAATAAAATATTACCCATCTCTTAAGTAAGCAAAAATAAAATAAAATGCTAGCTTATGACCAGCTCTTTTGAATACAAGCTCTTTTGAATACATATGCAAAGCTCATGCCTCTTAAATGCGTTCTTGGCTTATCTAGATTATTTAAGAATATGGGGTTGCAATTTAATTGTCCCATTCCTCCTCTTTTTTACTGCAATCGATTAGTAATTCCTAATTTCAATTTTGTTTTTATTGTTGTGTTCTTCCTGGAGTTTCTGATCCCTGGGTCCTCCACTCTATGTTTGCATCAGGATTCTCTAATTAGTTTTTTTTTTTTTTCCCTTTGGCTCTCCACGCAGTTTTCTTTTGACGTCGGCATTCTTTCTATCTTTGGTCACTTGAACAGCAACTTTAGACAGATGCTGAATGACAACTACCACATAGTAGATAAGGGTTACAATTCATTTCCAACAAAAATTCCAGGAACTGCTTACCACAAAGCTCTTTCGGTAAGAAATGTCTTGTCCACCATCCATCTCAATAGCAGCCTCAAAAGAATTTGAATCTGACTCTTTTTTTTCCTTGATGGTTATCAAAGGCAAGGAAAAGGCTTAATCAAATACTGAGTGAGATAATTTGTGAGAGGAAAGAGAAAGGACTACTAGAGAAGGATTTCTTGGGTAATCTTCTGAACTTCAAAAATGAGAAGGGAGAAATCCTAACTGAAGATCAAATTGCTGACAACATTATAGGAGTACTTTTTGCTGCTCAGGACACGACAGCTAGTGTTCTGACATGGATTCTAAAATATCTCCATGATGACCAAAAACTCCTAGAAGATGTTAAGGTGAGAAGTTCTTAGAATTTATTTATTTTTTAAATCCCAGATTGTTAATCAGCTCTTAAATAACGCAAGTTACTGTGAATAACTGTTTTTATACATTCCAGGCAGAGCAAATGGCGATATACGAAGCGAATGGAAGAGGAGAGAAGCCCCTGACATGGGCGCAGACGAGAAATATGCCACTTACATACAGGGTATTCAGTACTATTTACATTAAAATATACTTATTGCCAAAGTGCCCTAATTAAGAAAGAATAAGTAATTATATGAAATCCACAGGTTATACTAGAGAGCTTGAGGATGGCAAGCATAATATCTTTCACATTCAGGGAAGCAATAGTTGATGTTGAGTACCATGGTGAGGAGTTAAACCAAAACTTATCTGTAATGATCATGGTATTTAAAGGCTATAATTTTTTTTAAAGAGAGAATTTATTGCATTTATAGGATACCTAATACCAAAGGGATGGAAGGTGTTGCCGTTGTTCAGGAACATTCATCACAACCCAGAATTCTTTCCTGATCCTCGCATTTTCGACCCATCAAGGTTTGAGGTATATATGTGACATAAGAAGAAAGGAAATCTTCACAGAAACTAGTTAGAAACAATTTTTCCAGCTTTGGTGGTTGATGTCTTTCTCTGTCACATACTTGTGTGTGAGAAGATGCGAGCACGTATTTATTTATTTACTTTTTTCGATCTGGGTTGCTGGTGGATGTAGATTGCCCCCAAACCCAACACTTTCATGCCATTTGGAAATGGAGTGCATGCTTGCGCTGGCAATGAGATTGCCAAGCTGGAGATGTTTGTCTTGATCCATCATCTAGTGACCAGATTCAGGTACAGTTCCAGTATATTTCATCGATCCCTCGGTGACCAGCTATTTCGCTGAAATCTTGTGAGCGAAAATGATGATCTTTTTTGCAGGTGGGAAGTGGTGGGATCACAAAACGGGATTCAATACGGCCCATTTCCTGTACCCCATCAAGGACTCCCAGCCAGATTTTGGAAAGAACCCGTCAATCTCGAATAAGATGCGTGTGCCCTTGAGTTCAAGACGCCTGCTCTCGTTCACGATTCTTTCTACCCTCCTAACCCAGCCCCTGTAGTTTTTTCAAGGGGTCCCTATCTCTTGATTACTAAATGCTTTGCCTAAAGTTACTCTTACTGCTCTTGTAATGAGGAGGTGATCGGTCCCAATTATCCCAGTGTAAGTCCGTGGACTATGCTTTATGCAAATTAATATGCGTAGCTCTTGCATTTTGTAAGCTTTATTTTTGTCAATATACTGATAATAATATATAACTATAAATTATATAAGAGTTACAAGATCTCCATGGCCCATCCATCATCAGCTGAATGAATACCATTTGTTCATGTCAACTTAACCTCGCGCGAGGGGTTTGGCTGCAGTGGTGTCAGAAAGAACCACGTGTTCGTGCTCTGGCTGGCCGAGTGAACCCTAACAGGAGTGGTGCTGCCCTCTTGAGCTGGCTTGTGTGGTGTGGTTTGGTTCGGGTTTGGTTTTTAAGCTGCTAGTGTTTTTTGTTTTTTTTTTCCCTTCGTGTTTTACCGTTCAATGGGTAGCTATCAAAAAGTAAATAAATAAAGTGATGGGTCGACAATGTGTAAATGTTAATATCCAAATTTTTGTGCTATTCGATCCCAAGTTCCCAACCATTTACCGAAGCACCAATCCATTATCAAGAACAAGAATGAAACCGTCAATTCTTACACAGCATAGCTACTCCCACACTTGACCTAACAAAATTTAAAAAGAAAATTATAAGGGGTGTAATTTAACTGATTAGATCTTAGATTTACTTCTTAGAAGTTATTAGTTCGAGTTTCACAAATCTCAGGGTCGCTAAAGGCTTATATGATTATTAACTTCAGGGTCCGTGAGATTAGTTAAGGTACACGCAAACTGGCTCAGACATCCACATTAATAAAAAAAAATCTAAAAAAAGAAAAAAAAAAGAACATAGATTGAAAAAAACAAATAGTTAGTTAATGCTAGGTAAGTGAATCATGGAAAACTTTCATAGGATCCACCAACTTATTAATGAAACTCTAGAATTATCCTTATAGGCCTCCTAAACTCCTAGCTCGCAATATTAGTTAATGCTAGGTAATTACGAGTGCAGCTGTTGAAAATTTTTCATGATATCTTATCACGAGTTTAATGATAGTAAATATCGAACTCCCTAACTCACAATATTTATATAACACGTGTATCGATAGTAATTAAACAATATGATCAAAAGTTAGATCGACAAAATAAGAAGAAGAAAAGGAGTAGACATAAAGAGGAAAAAACAATAAGACATTAAATGAAATAATATATATATATAGAAGCACTTAAATATGTACCAATATGTAAGTTCCACCTAACCTTAATTAAGGAAAAAACAACCAATATTGAAGAATTAAAACAAAAACTCATTAAAACCTAATTAAAGAATAGGTTAACCCCGTTTAATTTTCATTAGTTTTGTATTTATTGACCATATAAAACCCTAAATAACATAAAATAACCTCTTAAATCATGCCTAACCTACATAGTACGTATATTATTATCACTTTATTTTACTTATAAAAACTCTAAAAACACTCAATAATAATAAAATTTGAAAATAATAAAACTACACCAAAGTTCATCAAATTGTTAAACTGGATCTCTATTTTTTGTATAAGATTTTTCATGTTATTGTCTTATATTGCTTTTTACTCATTTGGAGAAAATTATATATAAAATGTGTATTATTCCATTCGAAGAGTTTTTCTATTTTATAAAATAAAATTAAAATAAAGGTTCAAAAATTATTTACCCATGCCTATATTTTTTACAAGTTCTATTCACATCACATACAATTAAAAATAACTCTTTCAAATTTGTATAACTCAACTGGTCAGGATCTAGATTTGTTTTTTAGGGGTTACCAATTCGAGTCCTATAAACCTTAAAGTTATTGGAGGCTTATATGGTCACTAGCTTCAAGGCCCGTGGAATTAGTTGAGATACACGCAGGCTGGTCCGAGACAGTACCGATGTTAATAAAAAAAAAAAAACTCTTTCAAATCAAAAAAATCCATTCTCATGTCATATTACTGTACTGAATTAAACTATTCACTTAATACGCTTTACATATTCATATAATATAATAGATTTTATTTCAATAAATAATGAAACTCCTTTTCTGTTTTTGTAAGAAAGACGTGGAATTTTCTTATAACAAGACATGATATGGAAAATATATTTTCAATTTCTAACCATGTTGATAAATAAATTGGTGCAAATATATCAGTGGTTATTATTTTCAAGAGATTTCATTATAAATAGCCATGCACATGTATATATGGAATAAACACGTATAAATATTAGCTATTTTATACCCATAGTTTTTATTTCAATACAATAAAGATTTATTTATATGTTTTAAAAATCAATAAACTAATTTAATATTTACAAATTATGAAGCTGTACATAAAACTTTACCCATTTTAAAAACCAAACATTTTAATTTAATAAATGCTAAGTATATTTGCTCATAAGCAATTCAAAATAATCTATTAAAGATTTTAAGAAAATATTATTATTTAATAATTAAAACAATACACATGTGAGATGTGCCAAGAACATATTCTATCTATAAATATGTAAACAGAAGCCCCGTTGATCAGGATTCAAGCAAGACTGGGGTGGTTGGTGGGTATTGCTTGTTAACAAGCCAGGAATCCAGCAGCAGCAAAACACTTGTTCTTTGATTATTATTTTCACGGGCTTGGTCGTCTTCCACTCGAGCCCTGGCAGTACAAGCCATGGCCCAGGTCTATCAATTTCAGTTTAAACAAGCCTGAAGCCCAGGTCAAGTTAATCAAGTATGAGAGGGGTTTCTCCTCCTGCAAAGGCAAGAAAAACAAAAAAAAAAGGTGGAATTTGTCTACTGTAATTGTTATACATTCAGTAAAGTCTTGTTCCTTCTTAATTTCTGGTTTCCACAGTTGGCCATGCATGAATCGTCGATCTTTCTGATGATTTTTACTGTTAGTCGAGCAATTTTAAAAACCAGTGATTTGGTAACTATAATGTTTGATACGCGTCTCGATTAAGCATATATGCACTCTGTCTAAGATGCAGCTCAGGGGCTTGGGATTGGTCTGTGTTTGTTCTCATATTTGATTGTTCGAATGCTCTCTCAGATCTGTATTACACGTTCACTTCCCCTTGAGTTATATGCTGCCTGACATGTGAAAACCTTGCAGACTTCTGACTATTTAGCCATGAAATGGCAACGAAGATGAGCTTTGCAGAGGATGAAATATAGGGTGATTTATAAATTAGGTTGAGTTGCCTGCTAGCTGGTAACTACGATTTGCAAGTGATTCACAACTGGACGTTTACATTAACGTCAAATGAATGTCTCTCGAGGTCGAGCTCAGTTAAGCCATCCCTTGCATATCTCGTATTCTCTTGTTTTTCATTTAAATATTCCATAAGAGATTGCCATCTTCATTGCCTGTGTCATTTTGAACCCATCTGCGAATGGATACTGTATCCCCTGTCTCGCTATCTCAACTCTTATAACTAGTGTTTATTTCTCTTTTTTTTTTAAAAAAAAAAACAAGAAGAAGAAGAAGTCGTCCAACAGTTTCGGAGCAAGCATAGTTTTAGTTTCCCAACATTAATTGTCTATTTGGGCAATAAGATTTGCAATAAAAAACTAAAACATGTGGTAAATCAAATTTACCAAGCTTGTTCGTTTGTTTGCTTTGAGGAAGAAGTAAATGCTACCAAGGACAAACATCTGCAATTGAAACCAGACACATGCTTCCGACCTTGTAGTTTCTGGTATTTTTTAGAAACTAAAACCAGAAAATTATTCAATTCTTCACTTTTACCGACTCGTGGTTGGAACAGTGAAGTTGATGTGAAATTCAATTGAATTTATTTATAAAAAAAACTTATGTAAGGAAATTACTAAGCCTAAAACCCAATTTGGAGTTGTGGTGTGACTTTTTTTCAAAAAATAAATTGTTTTAAATTATTATTTTTTGTATTTTGATATTGTTTTAATATGTTAATGTTAAAAATAAATTAAAAAAATAAAAAAAATATTATTTTATTACATTTTAAAGTAAAAATATTTTAACAAGTATTTTATATTTATGTGATATTGTTTTTAATGTGTTTGAGAGTGTGGTGAAAATTACTTTTAAAAAAAAAATTGTTCGAAAATGTATTAAAATAATATTTTTTTTAAAAAAATTATTTTTAATATTAACATATTAAAACAATATCAAAATATAAAAAAATAATTTAAAATAAAAAATTTAAATATTTTTAAAATACAAAAATAAAAAGAACAAACAATAAATTTATTTAATATATAAAGAGTACGAGAATCGGCTAAAGCAAAGCTGCCTAACGGCCCTAACCCTAAAAAACGATGGGCGCATCCCACCCTACCCCCACGTGACGCCAACAACCTCCTAAAAAGAAAAAAGAAAAAAAAATCATTTTCCTTGTCAAATAAGTAAATGGGTAAATCTCAGATTAGTCCCAACCAATTACCCATTTCTCAAGTAGGACCCGATCTATTATTTTTCATCAAATGGATCTCTATTTGTTCATAAGTTTTCAATCGAGTCCTTTATTCTAGAATGAATGCATAAATTTTTACATAAAATGTTAATATTATTCAAAATCTACTTCTTTTCTTGACATACGTAAATAGTAACTTTGAATAGAGATAAAAAATTAGCCTTGATACATGGCAGAGTCTATTGACAAAAGAATAAGCCGGGGATACAATTGAGGACTGTTGTATACTCCGGGGAGTAATATGGGATTGCCCTATAAATAAAACAACGCCCATTTTTTTTCGCTGTCTCCCAGCACGGACACTAAACAACACAACGAGATCTGATTGTCTCTATAACCCCAAATTTATTACTCGTCATAAAGAACACCTCCTTCTTTCTCACTTTAATTTTTACTAAAATTAGTGAAATTCGTTAGCAGTTGAGTTGTTTTGCTCTTAATTTGGATTATTATGGGAGAATTAACGACAATAATTGATGCTTAACTCTACAATTTTGGTTGGAGATCTCTCGCATGGACTCGATCTTGAGCCACAATGGCTCTGCAAACCCCTCTCATTTCCTCCTTTCCATTTGCTTCGCTTTTATTTTCTTCCCTGCTCGCTTCTTATTGGACAGATTCCTTTTTCGAGTAAGATTTCTCTGCTTCTTTTTTTATTTAGTTATTTTTCCAGTTTTTATCATTTTTTTGGCTGTTTAGTTATCGGAGGAGAATTTATTTATGAATTGATCATGATTTAAGGACTTTTATTGGAATCTGAGGTTGATGAATGATGAATGAGATTTTAATTGAGGTGAAACAGAAGCACAGGCTTTAAATTCTAAGCAAATCTTATTGTTTTGTAATTTTATTTCTTTCAACGAGGATACTTGGAGAATTTTATTACCTCTCCCTTTCATTTTCATGTCATTAGATAGATGACAGCTTCAAGGATATAGATCTCGTTTGATTTCCGTCACCTTCGTTTTTGAAAAGATCTGTTTTGAAATCACCGTGCATTAATCTTTCATGATCCCGTTGTTTGACTTTCATGAGGTGCTACAGTGCTTGAAAAATAATTGCTAAGGGTTTTTCAGTTGTAGGATCATGACTAAGGCCTTGAAATGTAAAATAGTATGGATTTTTGTTCCCTCTATCAGAAACTCGTTGAATTATGCAGTTAAGGTTGTTGCAATGTTTTCTTTTGCTCAAAAAAGTTCCCTACAGCTCTGAAGATCTTCTTATTTGCAAGTGACCTTGGCCGCAGTTAGTGGTAGGAAATATTGTGTGAAAATGCCATAGATATGCTGAGGCGGAAATCTTCCTTTTGCATTGTGGCACATCAATCTTGAACAACATTTTTAATTGCTATCATACAATGTCAGGTATAGGCGCTTATGTCTTTATTTAAGCCAACAAATCAGAAACAAATTTGCGTGCAAGTCTGTAACTCTATGCTATAGTAATGTTGAATATTTATTTTCCTTACAATTCAGGGTATCCATGTGCCCAATATGACCACTTTATCATAGTTCGTGCTTTGTTTCTTGCCTACTGTGACTCCTTGCATAGAAAAATATGCATGCCTTTTATCCATAGGATCCTGATAAATTCCATATCTCTCAGAGGCTGGCCATTTGGTTGTTGCATAGTAAAGCCAGAGCCATTCCATCAAGGATTGATGAGGCAACAATTGTAAAATGTTCAGAATCTATGTGGAAGCTTACATACTATGCTACTGTTGAAATATGTGCTCTGAAAATTACCTGCAACGAACCATGGTTCAGAGATACAGAAGAGTACTTTAGAGGCTGGCCACATCAAGAATTGAGGTGAGTGATTCATATGCTATGAATTTCTGCAGTTCGTGATGATAGTTGCTTACTAGTTATGCATAACTGGAGTATTGTGGATGTTAGAAATGCATTTTATGGCTTGGGATATCAAGTATTTTCCAGAGGCTTTCATATTTCGGTTACTTCTAAGAGGGCCACATCAGGGGTCTTAGTTTCCTTGATTGACGCAAATTGTTTTTATTTCAGGTTTCCAGTAACGGTTTTCTACATGTGTGAATGTGGGTTCTACATATACAGTATTGCTGCCCTCCTTATGTGGGAAACTAGAAGGAAAGATTTTGCTGTGATGATGTCTCATCATGTAATTACGGTTATATTAATTGGATACTCATATATTACAAGGTAACAATTCAGTCTTTCCTTTGGTACTCTGAGTTGTGAGCCAGCAATACTCCAATTCTCTTCTAGCCTCATCATTGTCTCATGTCTGTAGAGAACCTCATCTTGTTGCTTCTTTCTGGTTCCCAAAGTTGGATACTCATACCAAAGATAGCTGCATAGATTATAAAATCTATCATGTTTTCCAAAGTTGAATGCTAGTTATCATGTTTTTCAACCTACTCATTAGCTGATGCTTTCATTAATACTAAATGAAGTCTTCTTGAGGTTAAGCGGATTCTCCTGTTCTCTTTCTCCCTCCTCTTTATTTTTAGTCATTTTACAAGCCTTTTTAGATCGAGATGGAAAACCTTTTTGAGAGTAAGTTCTATGCAAGAGCTAAGCTCTTTAGAGTTCTATACTCATGCCCCTCTATTGATTTATGTACACAATAATATTCGAGATTGAGGTCAATTAAAACTGTCCGTTATTATTAAGCCAATCCAGCTGTTCTCTTTCTTTCTTCCTTTTTTTCTTTATTGTTAGTATTTTTACAAATATATTTATATTGAGATGCCAAAGCTTTCTTTCCTTAGAGTTATATTCTTGTGGCCCTCTTTTGATTTTCTTTACAGGAGTAGCTATTAAGACTAGCAAAGTTTAAGTAATACTTTATCTGGACACATTCAATGAGTAATTAACTTATAAACTTTGCCATGCAGATTTTTCCGGATAGGCATGATCATCCTCGCCCTGCATGATGCAAGTGATGTATTCTTAGAAGCTGCTAAAGTTTTCAAATATTCTGGCAAGGAGCTTAGAGCAAGTGTTTTCTTTGGACTGTTTGCCGTCTCATGGCTCATACTACGTCTAATATTCTTTCCCTTTTGGGTTATCAGAGCGACAAGGTTTGTCTTCATGGTAGATGACTTATTTTCATTAATTTTGGCTCCTTTTCCTCATCTACTATTTGGTTGGCATTTCACAGCTATGAATTGGTGAAGTTTTTGGATTTATCATTGGCCTATGACAAATTAGTTTACTATGTCTTCAATACAATGCTGCTGATGTTGCTTGTATTCCACATATACTGGTGGATCCTGATATACTCAATGATAATGAGACAGCTGAGAAACAGGGGAAGAGTGGGAGAAGATATAAGATCTGGTAAGCTTTCTACTCTTTTAATTTTACAACTGAATTTGGAACATGAATGGAAAATTCCAGATTAGAGTGAGAAGGTCAGCCTGTATGTCTATGGTTTCCTTCAGAGTTTTAGAACCCCCTTGCCCTCTCTCCTCTTTTTAACTTCTGCTTTGAGCATACAGAGCCTGAGGAATGAAGTTATTAAAACTTTACTTCAAAGAGGCTGCCTTGGGCATCATTTATTCCAACAATATGATGAGTTCTTGAACAGTCCCTGGCACATATTATCAAGAACTGCTAAATGTCATCTGTTTATCATCTCGTTTCACTTCATATATCATCTTGGTTTGCGGATTTGTGGTTTTTTTATTGAGAGCTATTAACTTCTTTTAATACAATTGCAGATTCAGAAGATGATGAATAGGTGGACGCCTTGATCAACTTTTTTGTTCTCAGCAGTGACTCTGAGGAGATTAGTTTGACTTATATTTAGGTTTGTATCTTCGGTCTGTTGGTCTTCACCAATTAGGTGAATAATTTACATGTTTCAATATTGATCAATTCTTCATGGCGTAGAGATGAGGAGATAGGACCCTGGTGCAAATCTCTTGATTTCTTTTTGGTGTACAAATAATAGGCAGTTCCTGTATGAGATCAGTCCATATATTGTTAAATGGAAAGTGGAAAAAGTAGCTTCTTAATACATTTTCTTTTCCTGGTGTGTTAGTCCTAATCACTTGTTATATTGTCAAAGCCTATGGGGAATTGCGTAGATTCAGAAGCATGTGTTGGGTTGAGCAATGGTGGTTTCTTATTACATCCTTAAGACATGATGCATTCAAAATTTCAAATCCCCTCCCTTTCACTTCGGCCCCAAAATTTCAAATCATTTTGAGCTGGAAAAGCCATTTTGTCGCTGCAGACTGAAAGGGCCGCTTCAGTCTGGAAAATCTTTTTAAGATCATGATGTGTTTTTCGATCAACGATCAACAGAGTAGGGTTTTGAAAAATCAAAAACCTCGACAAGTCTATGCATAAGATGTGATGCTGCATGTTACCTGAGACAAACAAGAATGATGTGTTCCTTCTTCATGAATGCTGGTTTGCTACCATTTGGAACATGCATTCAGCGCTCATCCCAATTTGAACGCTTATCAATAATTTAAGAGGTTCTTAATTGCATAGTGAACGGAGGCATGTGTAGAAACATATGAATCAAATATTGGCGTATCGAGTAATCAATGAGAAGAATCTTTCTATAATCTTGGCTTACCGGGTTGACGCCTTGCAGGGCGGAAGAGAGAAACAGCGTGCTAGCTGAGCAGTATAAAATGTCAACCGAGACACAACTCCTCCCGACATTCCTCGAACATGGAATGACAGTACTAAGTACTAACCAGCATTGTATTTGTATTTTGTAGTTGTGGGTGGCAGAAGGCAACAAACTGCATCATACTCCACTGAGCCAACAAAATGTTAGTGTTGGGAGTGGGCTATGGACTCAACTCTGTTCTTATTTGTTGGTAAGAGTTTCGAATGCCATTTCCTGTTTATTTCTTGGAAGCACGTCGTCTGGAGTCTGGACACGGATAGTTGGCGTAATTGTGGAGTCAAATCATTGAAATGATTAATCCTAGAGCTTCCATGGAGCTATTGGTATTGTAAATACAAGCAACTATCTTTTTTTCTGGGGACATGGATAGAATTTGAAGCAATATAAACTTGTTAGACCCCAATCTCGTGCTAATTTTGACTCCAGTTATAGCATACTACAAATTTATTTATTTATTTATTTAAAAAAAAAAACAATCCTTCTCTAAGTTGTCTTGAGAGCAAGATAATGGTGGTAATTTGATTTAGATATTATGCATGGTGTTGGACTGGAATCTAGTGGAAGGCTGGAAAGAAAATCATCAACGTATACATTGGTCCGGTACAGATAATCCATGTAAAACCCATTGAGAAAAAAAGATTATTTTTCGTACAAGAAAGTGATAAATTTTATGATGCCCTACTTTAAAGAAGATGGAGATGTTTTTATCATTATTTTTCATGAGTTATGAATTTTATTTTATTTTTCTAATTCAATGACAATTTGTATCCATTGCCTGCCTGCCTGCCGAGGTTGCCTTGTATTGAGATTTGTATTATCATTCTAATCAATCAAGTTACTATTTATTTTTGTGTTTCAAAAATATTTTTGAAAAAAATTAATTTTTATTTTATTTTTTTAGTGTTTTCAGATTATTTTGATGCGCTGATGTCAAAAATAATTTAAAAAATAAAAAAAAATATTATTTTAATATATTTATAAATAAAAAGCACTTTAAAAAATAATCGCAACCACACTTCTAAATATATTCAGTGGTCAAACTTTGACCTTTGACTTTTAATTTAAAAATATTTACAAATGCTAATGAAGATTCAATCTATTTATAAAAATAACATGGAGATTCTTTAGGTGGGAAAGTGTTTTTTATTTTATTTTATAAACATTTAAAATCCAATAAATTCTGAAAATATAGAATAAGTAGAGATACTTTCAGATTTCAAATTTTATGGGGAGTCTCGAGGAAATCATGTGAATTTATTTAGATAATTTTAATGTGATTCTCAAGATATTTGCACGTGTGATTTCCATAACTCACTTATTTTAATCTTGTAATTTTAATGTGATTCTCAAGATATTTGCACGTGTGATTTCCATAACTCACTTATTTTAATCTTGGTTAGGTGTTTCATGTCTGTTACGCAGATATTTTTAAATCTCTACTTAAAATACATAGATAAATTATATCATTTTTTTGGACCTCCATAAAATTTTAGGAGTATTCCAAGTTATGTTCAACGCTTCGCAATTTTGTGAATATTTCACATTCATAAAATAAATAAATAAATAAATCTTGAACTTTAAAATTAAATGTTAGAATTAATTTTTTGAAGTATATAGATTGTATTTTTATTGGTAACTATAAAAAAAATTCAATTATATAATAACAAAAAATAAACTTTAAAATAGGATCTGGTTAATGATCAAGTTTAAAATGTTGATCTAATGTGAAAATAAACGGAGGATGTCTAATGGGTGGTGCTTATCAACAAAGAAGAAAGATAGAAAACTCAAAAATATAATTATGAAAATTCTAAATAAAAGAGAATGACATTGATAGTTTTATAAATTACATTGATGTAACAGTGTAGATAAAAGCAAATAATAAAATAAATTTACAAATATTTGATCATCTCTTTTAACTAGATAATTAATATAGTTTTCTAATAATCTTGAGTTGTTCGTGTTTTTTTATTGATTATAAAATAATAAAAATTTATTTTTGATATTAGTACATGAAAATAATTAAAAAAAATATTGGTAATTGGTTGAACACATCTTTTTAAGAAAGTGTTTGAAAGTATGATAACGATTTTTTTTTAAAGTATTTTTCACTTAGAAATGCATTAAAATAATATATTTTTATATAAATCATTTTTGACATCAGCATATCAAAATGACATGAAAAAACAAAAAAAAATATTAATTTAAAAAAATAATTTTTTTAAAAGTACTTTTAAAAAAATTATGAAGACCAATTCACAATCAATCCATTATTTAACGATAAAATTAAAAAAAAAATCAATCTAAAAACAACACAATAAAACTACCAAAATCTACTTGAATTAACTTGTAAAACTCGTAACTCGGGTGATGAGACTGAAACTTAAAAAAAATAAAAAAAAAATCATGAAATATAATTCCTTATCAAAACAATATTAAATGATAAAATTTTTTAAAAAAATTATCAATTAAAAATAATTTAAATCAACTAGGTTAACTTATTCACCCAAAACATCATCATAAAACCAAAATAAGAACATGTATTTTTTTAAAATAAAATATTACCAACAATGTTTTGCACACATTAAAAGGACGTCCTATTTTAGCTAGTTTTGTAGACAATAGTTAATACTAGTGGTATTCTTTCCTTTTGTTGAAATGGTCGCTGACTAGATGTTGCTTTGCGTACTTGATGGACTACGTGGATAGTACGATTTTTAAGACCAGAAGGAAGGATGACCTTGTCCGATCCCTCCCCTGTGGCTCTTCCTTACCTCAGGGGTCGAGAGGTGTACGAAGAGTCCCAGTCTAGCTAGCTGTCTCTTTCTAGCAAGAACAAGAATTCCAACGACCGACCGCGTGAAAACCGACCGCTACTAAAGAGAATCAAATTTCTACGGACAAATGATTGGCCTCTCTCGAAACTGAAAGAACATGGTCCTTCAACCGAAGAAAAAAATATTAATTAATTAAATAAAACTTAATTTAATTTATATATATAAAAGATTATTTTAGACGGTACAAAAAAAATTTGAATTTCAAGCTTATACTTTCATTAGAACGTAAAATTAAAATCCCACTTGAGTGAAATAACATTTTAATTAAAATTAAAATTATTTAAATGAAGTTGACTCGCAGCTTATGTGTAGCAGCCAGTTATAATAAAATTTATTTGAGCAAACAAATAAGAGTTAGAAATTGTCTAGTCAATTTATACAGGAACAAAACCTTCAAGATTATCACATCGAATTTTAATTTATATTTAGAGTATTTTAGCCTAGTCTCCGACTTCCATATTATTAAATTAGGTCGTCCCATTTGAATTTGAAGCAGGCAAGTTCCACTTTCACTTGTACATCCATGAAAACGTTTTTTTTACACGAAGGGAATTTTGTACTGCGGACGTCATGTATTCGATACCATACAAAGGAAACTTCTCAGCCCTCAAATCCCAAACTTTTGAGAGTGGAGTGTGTGTCAGCGAGCTCTCTTTACGCTTTAGTGCCTAAACCACGCCCAGCACGCCATTTAAGATCCCGTACGTAGTACGGTGTTCAATTATATTTTTAAATTTTTTTATATATATTTAAATTAAATTTTTTAGTATTTTTAAATCGAGTTAAAAATATATTTTTTTAAAATATATTATTTTTAAAAATATATGATTTTAATATATATTTTTAAAAATATACGCTTTAGTAATGATTGACAAACCAAGTTTTTTGTCTTTTTTCTTTCAATCGAAACTTTATTTAAAAAGAATATTTCTACAATTTTGGCTTAATGGATTGATGCCTTGTGGAACGGAAGGAGGGAACAAAGTGCGCACTGAGCTGTGTACGTAGAAGTAGCCATGAAACTTCTACAGGACATGATGTGGTGTGATTAAAAAGGGACAGACATGTTTACATAAAATGTCAGCTCAGACACAACTCGTCCCAGCATTTCTCACACATGGAATGGCAGTACTGTAGTGGTGAGCCGAGGAAGGCAACTAACTTCATCATACTCCACCGAGCCATTTCCTGTTTATTTCTTGGAAGCACTCAGTACTGACACAAATAATTATTGGAGTAAGAAGTGAGGGTCTATCTTTAATTCGAGAAGTATTTAATAATAATAATAAAAAACTTATTACGGTAGTCTTGATAATAATTTTTATACATGTTTTTTAAAGTATTTTTTTTAAATATATTAAAATAATAATTTTTTTTATTTTTTAAAATTATTTTTAATATCAGTATATCAAAATGATATGAAAACACCAAAAACTATTAATTTTAAGGGGAAAAAATAAAAAAATTTTATTTTTTTAAAAAACATTTTTAAAATGTACA
>Ga0307515_10006857_pt1 | contig 22656 bp, 12 predicted proteins | sample 17_EM_MG_FD_194513 | JGI IMG/M metagenome (GOLD analysis project Ga0307515, IMG submission 194513) | Populus trichocarpa ectomycorrhiza microbial communities from riparian zone in the Pacific Northwest, United States - 17_EM | ecosystem: Host-associated > Plants > Roots > Unclassified | place...
AGGATCGATGGTCCAACATGAGAGTTTTTTGCACGTCACATAATTAAAAACTAAAAGAGTGTATTTCAATGACAACATATTCTAATAAAGTAGGGATTTTGAGCACAAATTAAATGATCACTTTGTATATCGAAAATCTTGATACCCTCTAAAAAAGGAAGAGGAAATCAAGAAAAGATATGGGGGGGAGTGAATGAGCAATAGACGAAAGGGCCGAGAAGACGTCGGTGAGAAAGTCGATCCTTTTTCTAATGAGAATTGAGCGAAAGGAGAGAAGCCTTTATTTTTAAAGAATTTACGGCTTTTTTAAAGGATTTTATTAACACGAGGATATCGGGGAAGATAACGTACAATAATATAGCACTAGGGAAGATGCACGCTTGTATGGTGCCGCGAGCAGTCTTTTCACTCGCTGACCGAGTTCGTTTTCGCAAAGGAAGTGTAAGGGAAAGAAAGTGGCGAAGATCAGATGTGAAATCAATGAAATGGAAAGCGAAACGTTAGTTCTATAGAAATGCTTTGATTACAGTTCCAGAAATGCTTTGGGTTGTTCATAGCAAGCATTTTTTCAATTAACAAAAAGCAAGCAAGCAGTGATATGCTGAATGAAGGAGCTGTGGTGCTCGGAGGACTTAGTTGTTAATGGTTGGAGCTGGAAATGTTGATGTTGTAAAGCAAAAGAGATTCTAAGCTGACTTTGAGCCCTTGCAAAGATGCGTGGACCAGTTTCACAGTTGCAGTTAAATGGAGATGTTAGCAATTAAGTCAAGTGTACTTACTGTTAGGAATAGATGGGTGGAAACTGGATGCCGAATTATGCCCAAAAAGAGCAAATTAAAACAAAATCGAAAAAAAAAGTTGCAGTTGTGAAGATCTAGAAATTGGGATTTGAGATTTTGATACTGTCTTTTTATATATCCAGTTCGTCTGCATACTGACATCGCACTTCTTTGCATGTTAATTTCTTCTCTTCTATCATTAAAAAAGCTTGACATTGTTCTTCTTAATATGTTTTTTGTTCTTTGTTCAGCTAATACATCTGCTTCCACCATATCTGCCAACATTAATTCCATTCCTATGCTGAATGAAACCAACTTCAGGGATTTGAAAGAGAATGCAATGATTGTTCTCGGTTGTATGGATCTAGACCTTGTGCCAAGGATTGAACAACCCACTGCTCTTACGGACAAAAGTTCCAAAACCTTTAGAGGCTCTGTGTCTGAAAAGGTTACTACTGCCAAGAAGTTCCTTGAGGCAATTGAAAAACATTTTGCAAAGAACAAAAGCAAGTAGCTTGTATGGATTAAAAATAAAAAAAACGAAGTCATGAATGCAATCTGACATATTCGCTTAAAGCTGAAGGAAGGCAATGAAGGTCAGCCTCGCCACTAAGCGAAAGTTAGGCGCAAAGGCAAGCTGAAAAGGCGTAACAAAACCTACTAAGTGCCAAAGATAGAAGGACCAATGCACAATAAAAAACGATACATAAGCCCGAAAGAAATATATACTAATCCAAACAACCAAGCAGAGCGCGATTGAAAAGAAAGTTAACAGGAAAGGAACAGAGATATACAATCAAAAGTATGATGGATATTACCTGGAAGCAAAGGTATCGATGCAACGAAGAAAAGCACAACATAAAAGCAACAAAAATATCAGAATTCAATAATCAAGCAAAGCCTGAATAACAAGCCCAAAAAGAGAAAACATTAGCAAATAAACACCCATTAACAAATTCGAAGAGAAAGACTTGCACGCAAGTTCCTAGCAAATCTTAGGAAAGAAAACAGTTTTTTTTTTTTATGTCCAGATTGAATCAAATATGAAAGAAACAACAAATACAAACCCAATTTTCAAATTCATCGAAATTTCTAGGAGAAAACTATACTAGAGCACGATTTAAACTATAAGAGTCAGAGATAGAGATGAATGAAAACTGAACATATCTTAGACCAAGTCTTTTAGATAAATTTTTTCTTTCTATTTCGATTGAACTTGGTCTGCTACACATATCCCAAAGATGCTCTTGTCAAGGATGAGCTCGATGTGGCAAACTACGATTGTTGTGGTGGGAAAAAAACCAGCTCAAGAGTATAAACCACAATTGAAATTGGGAAATCAAGTAGTGAGGGAAGGCTTACCGTTAACAAACGATGTAATCAACAGAGTAGTTCGATCAAAAAGGCATGCTTAAAAATCTACCCACTCAAGTAATAGGAGATCCACTGCCATACAACTGCATGCTTGAAACTAAGAATTCGTCGTAAAATCATGGATTCAATTTTATATTAAAAAACATCACATATTCAATGTTAACATTCCAATACAATGCGCATCATATAGAATATCTCATATAAGCTGAACAAACAAAGAGGTATTATACAACACTAATGCACTCTTATGTGGCTTATTCCGCTATGAAAAGAAAAGAACGATGCAAGTGCATAAAGTAATGATCTAAACTTTACCTGATCTGATGACATACAATGGATGGTGTTTGTTTTAATGATTGATGCAACAGAAACAAAACAATCAAACAGTTTATGAAAAAGTGAGGCAAGTTATTTTACGAACAGAATTTTCCAGGTATCTTATTCAAACAGCTCATGCCTGCGATGAGAAACTAACATTAGTAAGTTAGCAAAACTAAGAAAGAAGTCTTAATTTCATTGGGATTCTCATCTCTAATGATGAATGATTGGAAAAAAGATTACATACATGAGTGTTGACGAAGAGCTATTCAAAGCAGTTATATACTCGTTGTTACTCCCCATATGAGAAAACAGTTTTTTTTTTGCCCAAATTGAATCAAATATGAAAGAAACAACAAATACTTAAGTGCTTGCTTCTGGTTAAGCATAATACTTTAATAAAACAATGGCCAAGAAAACGTAGCTGGTGTATTAATCCCTGAACTCAAAAGGAAAATGCATACATTTAATCAAATTTGGCTACAGATATAGCAAAAACACACCAAAAACGAAAGAAATTTTGCATTTCAAAGCGCCATCACAGGTGGGGGGGAAGAGTTTTGAGCAAGCAAAGATATGAAGCACAATTTTCTCCTCTTCTTCGGTGGAAAATGATGTTTTCCAAGAGGAGGTTGCATAAATATATTGCACTCATTCAGTCAGAATTATTCTTCTTTTACATACCTCAAAATATATTTCTGCTACAAAAATCAAAAACTAACCTAGCAATCAGATTAGCAGACAAAAGCAAAGCAAAAGAAGAGTACAGTACAGGCGGTACTGAAAAGCTTTGTTATGCTCCTTTGGAACATTCAAAAAAAAGAATAGCATCAATGTACCACTCGAGGTCTCTTTCAGCATTTTTTTAATAAGTTCAACCGATCCTTAGCCTGTAGTCTTTTGAATTGCTTCTCTTACATCTCTAAGAATCTCAAGCCCGATCAAGGTAAAATCCCCCCTGAATCTTTAGCAAAAAACCAAAGGTCCTGATCCTTTCTTTCTGTAATTATTGAAATGAAAAGATAAGCATGTGAAAAACAAAAGCAATCTAAAAATGCAACATTTCACAAATTATAACATGGACTATCCTCCTAGCAATCTAAATATCACTTTCTGTAACTAACCAGACCAAACCAAAAAAAATAAAACTCCTTTCTGAACAACCAAACAGAAAGTCAAATCAAAAGAGACTCAAATTTATTAAAGAAAAAACTCACCCTCTAACGGTATGTGAGAGAATCGTCCGAGGAGCCTTGAAGTGGATGGGATCGTGATAAGGCTCAGAGAAATGGCGCCACACAAAAACTTAATGGCACATAGCTTGCTTCTCTTTAAAAGCATTTTCAATAATCTCTAAAATTTTCAATTTGTGCCCTTTAAGTTTTCACCAAATTCCCCAATTCCTTAATGCAATCATGGCTTCAGTTAACACACCAAAACAGAAAAATAACCGGAATTCTAACCATCAAGGCTACTAACACCATCAACAACATGCATGCATCCAAAGTCAACTCTTTGAAGCTCATAAAAAGACCAAAATTGTAGAAAAATCATTGCCCAATCAAAGAATTTTTTTTATAAAAAAAACATCAGAATGAAGTTTATCCTATATCAAATACCCAGGCAGCAATAAAAAGGCAGTGTAAAATATAAACAAAACATATCGACAACGAAATATTTGAAGTGTTTAAAGGCAAGAAGATCTGAACCTCAAGATTTGAATTAGTTGAGAGCAAACCAAATAAGAACCCTTACTGGTTACTGTTTATAGGAAAACAAGCAAAAATTAAACAGTGGATAGGATTGGCTAATTTTCTTAACAAGACTAGATAGAGGGCATACTAGCATATGGAGGCAGCTAAGGAGGCAAGCGAGGTAGAGCTCCCAAATGCCTAGTAAAAGCTCTCTCCAAAGGTGTATGAACATTCTCTTCACGTCTAAGTGTCTTTCTCAGCTTATCAACCTGCAAATTTTGCAATCAAAGCCATACTCAAATTTAAAAAACTCAGGTATAACGGCAATAAAAAGAAACAGAGATTTAAGTGCATCTCGTAGCAAGGCTAGTTTCCTATCTTTGTATGCTTTACGGCAAATAATAGCAAATTTATGGCCATCAATTGCTGTGCTCTCTTGACAAATTTGATATCAATTACACCAACAATTAAATTAATAAAGAATCAAGTTTGAAGCAAAAGAGAGAGAAAAAGAGTATGACAAAGAAAGAACGCAAAAGAAGAGACAGCTTTCATCGTTCATCAAACCAAAAAGAAAGGGAAAACCCCAACTTCCAAGACCAGCTAGCAGCAACCATAACGGAAGTCTTACCTGAAACCACATTGGGTTCAAAAGTACACTTATTTAAAAGCAAGTTGTGCAACTAGCAAAACTAAACATCCCACAAATTGATAACAAATCCACTGAGAAAACAGTTTTTTTTGTTTGTCCAGATTGAATCAAATATGAAAGAAACAATAGATACAAACCCATTTTTCAACTTGAACAAAATTTCCAAGAGAGAATAATTCTAGATCATGACTTAAACTAAAGTGACAGAAATAAAGATGAAAGAACACCGAGCATATCCTAGACTAAGTCTTTTAGATAAATTTATTCTTTCTGTTTCAATTGAACTGGGAGTGCTACACGCATATCCCAATGATGCTCTTGTCAAGGATGAGTTCGATGTGGCAAACTAAGATTGTTGTGATGGGAAAAAAAACAGCTCAAGAGTATAAACAACTATTGAAATTGGGAAATCAGGCAGTGAGGGAAGGCTTGCCGTTGACGAACGATGTAATCAACAGTGTAGTTCAATCAAACAGGCATGATTAAAAATCAGCTCGTAAAATCATGGGTTCAATTCTATATTAAAAAACATCATATATCCAATATAATGAGGTATTATGTGGCTTATTCCACTGTGAAAAGAAAAGAACGATGTAAGTGCATAAAGTAATGATCCAAACTTTACCTGAGGTTAGGTGTGTTCAAAAAAATTATCAACCAATTAAACTGAAAAAATTAAATAGAAAGTAAAATCAAACAAGCAGATTTAAAAACAAAAAAAAAAACACTTGATTTGATTTTGGTAACCGATTGAACCGGACAAAACCAAATTGGCTCAAACCAAATTTAAACAGGAAAAAAAAGAGGGAATAAATAGTTTACTCAACCTAACCCTAAACCATATTTTCCTCTTTCCCCTCTTTCCTTTTTCTTTGACAGAGAGTAGGAGACCCAATTCATTTTCCCTTTTCCTTTTCCTTTTATTTAACCAATTTGATTTGAACTAGATTTCGGTTCGGTCCGAGTCATATTCTCAAGAAATATCATTTCCCGGTTCGGTTGGGTTTTTTTACTTAAACCCGGACCGTGAACACCCCTACCCGAAGTGATGACATGCAATGAATGGTGTTGGTGTTAATGATCGATGCAAGGAAAACAAAACAGTCAAGCAGTTTATGAAAAAGTGAGGCAAGTTATTTTACGAACAAAATTTTATAGATATCTTATTATTCGAACAGCTCATGCCTCCATTGAGAAACCACCATTATATAGATTCTCGTCTCTATTGATGAATGATTGGAAAAAGATTACATACATGAGTGTTGATGAAGAGCCATTCAAAGTTGTTATCTATCTGTTGTTACTCGAGCCTCGGTCGTGAATGATTTCTTCACATTCAGACTTCAGAAGGTCGTGTTGTAGAGCTGGCATGCCGCTGATTTTGCATTCAAAGATGAAGGATGGACTGCTGCCAAAAAACAAGAAGCAATAACCAAGCCAGTTTCTTATTCTACAAAGGCACAGTTTCCTTCCTCTTGATTATAAAAACTAAGTACTTAACTCGAAATAGAAGGCAATATTTAAACTTTTTCTCATTCATTTAACCAAAAGAAAAGACGACTTCTCCATCTTAGTAGCAGCCTCTTTCTTCTTACTCTATGGAAAATCCTCGACGTCGTATCTTCATCTGTTTTAAATTTCATTTTCATCTCTGGAGACCCTTCAAAGCAAACAATAAACTAAAAACACAAAAAGAAAACATGGGTATTTCTAGAATCCCAACTTTAAAAATAAAAAAAGGCAAACTTATCAGGTTAAGTCTTTAATTACGGCGTGTATTGTATGCTCTTTACCGAATTGAGCGATTGGATCCAATTGAAAAACTCGAGGCCACCAGTTTGTGAACCATTGGGGCCCTTTATATGCACCATTGATATTGTTTGATTTAGTAGCCCCCAACAGTACCTACCATAGATATTGTTTCGTCTTTAGTTTGTGAACCATTGGGGCCCTTTATATGCACCAAAAGTCATAAGAAAACAAAAAGGGACAATGAAGAATGTCTCAATCACCGAACAAAAAATAAGCAATTCCAATTAAAAGTATACTAAAAGTAAGACCTAGTGACTTTCTTTTACCAGTTTTCTTTGAAAAATAAAAAATAATTTACAAAGATGATAAATAATAAAAATTACTTGAAAAAAAAAAGGCTTTAAAATCCCATCTCAATCACCGATCCTCAATTTTCCTTTATTAATACAACTTTCTTTGAAGAGTTTAAATAATTCAATATTTTATTACTATAAATCATGGTCAAAATAAAGGAAAATTATTAAAGATACTTGAAAACTAACAAATAATATGAGAAAAAAAAGTTAGTAACAAATAAGCACGATTATTCAAATGAATTTTTTTACTAAAAATCAAACCCCCATTTAAAGCGTTTTATCATCTTGGTAAATTATACTATTAAACAAATCAATTGCGTTTTTTATTGCTCTACATTTAAAAAACTATAAATTATCATACAAAATCATGAAACGCGCAAATAACTTCTTAATGCTCTATATTTTATTAATGTCATCTTCTGCTTTTTTTCTCACTTAATTTTTTATGATTTTTTAAGTTTTTTTAATGAAATAATTTTAATAATCGAATCTTGATAGAACCTCGAGCGTTTTACATTTTACAGGCTTTTAACCGTTTGACCACACAGAAAAATTAACAAAAAAAACATACAGATCCAGGTGGATTTGAACCACCAATCTCGCTAGCACCAAGGCTAGGACGCTCTTACCGAGTTTGAGCTAATGGATCTCAACATATTAATTTTTATTAAAAATTATATGGTGCTCAGAATAACGAGTAGCTTGCTATTAATTACTTCCGAGATACACCTTGCAGCTAGCAGGCACAAAAAGAATATCTCCATCTAGTGCTGAGCACCATAAAATTTGAGACATGAAACTAAATATCAAGACTTGTTAGCCAAAAATTCAAGGCAAAAAAACCATATGAAAATACTTTTCATGACAAGCAAATAAAAGTAGTTTTTACCTCGATGATAAAGATCAAATGCTCTTTGCATCCCGAACCCACTTCCACACAAGACCTCCGAATAGGAGGGATAACTCCATTTTCCACAATATCAAAAAGGGTTTTTAACCTTTATATTGGTATTTACGCCTTGAAATACCATCCACTTGGAGGAAATGAAAACTTGACAATACCGAGTTTTTCGAGCAGGATACCTAAGAAGAGTTGGGGATGAACACACTCAAAACCATAAAACAATGCAAGAACCTGAATTCTGTTACCTTCGCATGCATACAACGCTTTAAAGACACGGAAAACACACGCTTGATGTGTAGTGCTAGAGAGACATATTAAGTCTCCTGGATAAAAAAGCATTCCATGTGCGATAAAGCTTAGCTATTGAAGGGAAAAAGAACAACGCTGATTGACGTTCCTAGCAGAAAAAAGGCTTCTCGATGGAAATAATACTAGTCAACTCAATCACTTGTTTTCATTCATTTAACAGCCATTACTACTGTAACACCTCTTCGAGGTAGCTCTCCTCTCGAATAGCACCATGATGTCATTCAGGTACAATTGAAGCATATTCCGCAAGACATGAATTCCAGGCATTCCTCAAAAAGCTTATAATAACAATCAAGGTCATGCCAAGAAAACACGGGCATGGAAGAGAAATGGGTGGTGCCTAGATCCCTGCAATTGAGCAGGCATTATCCATCAGTATCGATGATATTCAAAAATCAAAGAGCAGTACGAGCTAAAACACAATCATGAAAACATACAACATAGGCTCAGCTAGGTCAGGCTCGTGTCGACGCCTCACTTCATCAATTAACCTCCGATCCTGCATATCGCTACTCCATTGTCTGTCAAATACTGAGAAGGCAGCACAAGTAAACTCCAGAATCAGAACTTGCTCCAAAAGGCAGAGTGGCTGAACATTATGAATTCCAACACAGGTTTGAATGATGCGGCAATCCGTGAACGCCCTCCAATATTACAGTCGCAGGAAAAGCATTAGAATCAGAACTTGCTCCAAAAGGCAGAGTGGCTGAACATGATAAATTCCAACATGGGTTTGGGTAGCAGATCATGATGCGGCAATCCTTGAATGCCCTCCAATATTACAGTCGCAGGAAAAGGCATCAGCTAAGAGAGCTTACAGGAGCAATAGGTCTTCCAAAATACATTTTGGATGACTAGATTTGGTCAAAACACTATACAAGCTGTAATAATACCGTAGTTACAATAGATAATCACGTGACAACAATCCACTATCCATAACTCCTCCCTGACAAAAACAGTGTGCTATAACACAACCGATACACTGAGGGAGAAATTTTGGCTACAAATATTGCATAACAAAATCATACTGGAATGAAGTGTAAATAAATATTAACATCTAAAAAGTGATCAATAAAATAGAAAGTATGAGGTCGAGATACTCAGAATCAAAACTGAAACAATAATATAGCTTGTCTTTGCAACGGGCTTATATCAGATCTCATCTAGCTTGTCTTTCCACACGGCATATCAGGTTTTATCCATACTTGAGTGGAGCAGTTGAGTGTCATAAATTGTTGGGACTTTTCAATATTATTAGATTGCAGGCAATGAACCAAAACCCAAAAAAAAAAACATGCATGTGGCTAGAATAGTCAGATTGTAGACATTGTGAGCAGTGGCTAGACTAGTCAGGTTGTAAAAACTAGAATGCCATGGGGAAGGTAGCTGCAAATCAAACATCTCGTTATTCCAGTGCACATGTGCGTTAAGATGCCAGGGCTCAAATTTATCTACACCAGGTGTAAACTTAAATGAACCTTTTCTCAAAGTTTATAAATAATATTGTAAATGAATATCAAGGGCCGTTGAACAGTTGAGGGTAGTGTGATCAGTTCGTGTTATGATATTATGTATGAAATAGTTAACTGTTCCACAAAAGCTGGGAGATAACTTAATGCAGACAGTGAATAATAATATATTAGGAAATTAACTTGTCGATAGCAGAATATACCTTTGAGTGATGAATTGATGTTGTTAGTGCTGATTCCTGCTGGTACATTGGTTTCCGTGTACGATGTGCTATGTTTTTGGTATCCGTCCAGCAGAAACAAGAAAGTGGGTAGAAAGATAGGGAAACAGGGAGCCTGTCCAACACAGAAGGGGGAGAGCCGGGCAAAATAAATAAATAAATAATCCCGTGCCATCTCCCCCTTCAAAACCCAAAAATATTCTCTTTTTTATTAGGTTTTTTGACCTGCCAAGCAAGCGCACCTGACATGGCAAAGGTCGGACTGACACAATTAACAACATCCATCAGAGATCTACATATCTCAATACCTTTTCATCCACTCAGCCACTCACCCAACAAACCACCAATCACGCTAAACTCTATATTTAACATGGTCGGAGAGAATAATTGCTGAATATATTAACAAGCACATGTAAATAATTTACCCATAACTCATTAGCAGCCTATTAATACTCGCGAACACCGGCACTACGCCAACACCCCCTGCTCCATCCCGCGAAACGGCGAATCACCGTAGTCAGTGTAATCTGTTTCAGGCCAATCCAGAAATTAATACGCTGCTTATCAAAAGACAACAAAAAAAAATCATCAAGTAATAAGCCCTAGATCTTAACAAATCCAAAGACCGACTGACCTTTAGGTGTTCCTGCAAGGAAGAGATCTCCTCCTCAGCAAGAAATCCAGATTCTCGACATCAAGAAATATTTTCACCAGATCGAAGCACAAAACTGAAAAGGATGCAAAATATAAATCTTCAAAAATTCAAGAAAAATATAAAATCAAAGATCAGCAAAATAGATCTAGCTGCAAATCATACCTCCATAGACTACGTTAATTGGCAGCACGATCCTTCAAGACTTTCCGATCCAAATTCAAGCCAAGAGAGGCATATCACATCGATATCAGATCTATTTAGGCCGGGAAGCCTACGCAAGAAATCGGATCCGGGACCAAGAGAATGCATGGTCAGAAGATAGATCATTTCACGATCTACTAGAATTTGAAGACAAATAAGAGAGAACCCGAGAGAGTTTTTTTTTTGGATCTGAAAATTGAGATTGTAGAGTGGAATATAAATAGGGGAAGATGCGCCTTTAAGGGGAAAGAGATGACAGCGTTATAGAAGGAACCTAATTATATAGATACCCTAAGAGATCCAACGGCTGTGATGTTTTGGCTAAGAAGATAATCTACGGTCCGATTTGCGCCTTTTTGTTGAGAGGCGGTGTGCTTGCGTGTTTGGCGATTAGCGAGGAAGGTTCTCGATATGTTTTGACGGGATTAATTATATGACACGTGTTTGGTGACTTGTGTTTCCTCATTCCTGTAACTTAAAGCTGTTTGGAAAGAGGACATCGTATTCCCACGTTGAGCTAGGAATTTCCTGCACCGAACTTGGGATAACCATAGTCTTTGACATCATCTTTTCCAAAATTTATTTAATTTAGCAAAAAACAAAAAAACCAATTGTGATTTTACTACGCACCACATTATAAAAACATTGATTATTTTCAATAGTGTTATGTATTTTATGTTTTCTTGGTTTTTCTTTTAATTTTTTTTAATTTTTTTTTAATTGTTTTTTTCAAATTTGTTAAAATTAGATTTTATGATTTATTTTGTTACGTTTTTTATAGAGTTATTTTAGTCTTATGACTCAGATCATGAATTTAACATATTAACTTAGTTGATTTTGATTTCTTTTCTTTTTTTAATTTAGTTTTTTGTTTTAATTTCATCCTTCAAAACTTTATTAAGTGAAACTTATGATTCATGATTTATTTTGATTTGTTTTCTTAGAAGATCCCGACATAGTTATTTAAGTCACCAATTTAGAGATTTAATATGATTTGACCATATTTATTCTTTTAGTCTCTTTTTAAATTGATTTTTTTTCAATTTCATTGTATTGACTTAGAATTGTGCTTTATAATTTATTTTGATTTGCCTTTTATGGTGTTATCTTAACCTCATGACCTAAGTTGGGGGTACAATAGCTTAACCCGAGTTAACTAAATTTTTTTTTTGGTTTGTTTTCTATAAATTATCCTGGTCTTATGAACCCGTAGGCCATGATTTGGTGGATTAACCCATGTCATTTTTTCTTATCTTTTTTAAATTGATTTAAAAAAAAATTATCATTCAACATTGAGTTGACTAAGAATTGAGTTTCATAATTTATTTTGATTTGATTTTTATGGTGTTATCCCGATCTCATGATCTTGGATGTGGTTTTAGCATATTAATCTAGATTGACCATATTTTGTTTCCTTCTTTTTATTTTTTTTTCAATTTCATCATTCGTTAGGTTGATTGGAAATTAGACTTTAAAATTTCTTACAATTTACTTTTTGTTAGGTTATCATGATCTTGTGATTAGGGTTATAAATTTGACAAGTTAATCAAAGTTAATACGGATCGATCAATCTAATAGGCTTTCGTCTTAATATCTTTTTAAAGAAGACATCGTTCTGAATTTTGTTTTTCTCAAACTACTTTTTTACCAATCTTCTGGTTTGTCATTGGACTCACCACATCAACCAAATCATATCAAGTCAATTTTATATAGTTTAATTTATTTTCTATAAAAAAACATTAGCAACACATAAATATATTTTTACGTTAAAATAAAATTGATCTCACACGCGACGTAACGCAAACCAATGATCTAATTTTTCCTAACACCAGTTGAAAAGGTCATATTGTGTTGCAAGATCCTATTAAATTAAGGGATGTGTTGTTTGATTTGTTTTTAAAAATTGACTAGATTGGTGGCCTGCTCAACATTGCGGGCTAGAAAAAAAATTTAACTAAAAAAAAAGGAGACAATCATGTTTTAAAAGAAGTGAGAGAAATTCAATGATTGATTTAAATTTTAAATAATTTGATAATACAATAAAAATGAGCTATCAACAACAAAAAATAAATGAAAAAAAATATTACGATGGATAAATTTGAGTTAACACGTGAAATCCATGACCTAAACATGAGATAAGTCAAGATTACATATCTATCATGCATAATTTGATAGAAAAAGAAATTGATGATTAAAAAAATGAAATTGCAATAATTAAAAGACAAATATAAATCAAGATATTTAATAGCGCAACATGGATCATTTACCCGATTATGTTTAATGAATTTGTTAATTAAAATCAATTTGTAATAAAAATTGACAAACATATGAATTTTATTGAATAAAATGAAAGGAAAAAAAATATTATGTAAGGTTGCACATATTACAAATATCAAGAAAAATAAATATTATTCATTTATAAAAATAAATTTGATTTATATGAAATATATATAAAAAAATTACAGATAAATCGTATTAACCTTATAAGAGATTAAAGACACCTAACATAATTAAAAAGTAATCGCTATTTAAAAAAGGCTAAATAAGCCCCCAAAAAAAGTGACATGTTAATTAAAAAAACAAACTTAAAAAATATTTTAAAAAGACATAAAAAAAGTTATTACATGAAAAAAACATACTAAAAAAAAAAAAGCTCAGGCTCGCAGTCCTGGGCTTGTCTTTTGACCTATTATTTTTGTAAAAGGGAAATAGGTAGATGACATGTCGCCCACTATGACAGCCGATGTGTCGTTTGTCAGCCTTGATTCTGATCATCACTGTGGTGGCCAGAAAATTAGGCTTATAAGTTTTTTCCCTAAAAAAACTCATTTTCAACTCATTTCAATCACAAAACACTCTACAAACACCCTTGGAACACCAAGAAACCAATTTATCAATCTATTAAACCCAAAAACGGCCTAAACCACTAAATCAAACCGGAAAAAAATTGCATCCTTAACCTAAATATGGTTTTTTAGGCTACATTGAGGCTTAAAATAATCATCATAAGACTCCCTTCACTTAGTGAAACCCGTTTACACAAATTTTAATGTTTTTTGTAGTTGGAATCGTCACCAACGAAAAGCTTTCTCTATCTACATCGGAATTTGATGATTCCTCTCTCTCCTCCCATGAAAAAAAGACTTAAAATAAAGTTTGGTATCAAAATTCATATTTTATATAAATTAAAGAGACTAGTCACCTTATAGATAAAAAAAAACTGTTGAACTAAAATGTGCTTCATAAACAAATTTGAAAGGCTATATTACATATGTTTTTCATTTCAATTCCCTGTCTTTCAAACTCAACCTTCCCTCCTTAAAAATAACATGCAACTTGGTGTTAATTTAGGCTTAAAATGACTCAATTATGAAAAAAAGAAAAGTTCAAGGAACAATTGAAACTTTTCAATAAATCATTGTTCCAATCCATAGTAATTTTTGAGAGAGCGAATAGTGATTTTATGTATAGTGAAAACGTCACAAGCTTTAATTTTTGTTAATATTCAAACTGCTTATATCTTAAAAAAATGATAAAATTGATATTTTTTAAAGGTTTTGATATACTATTATAAAAAGTTTTAAAAAAAATTGATACATTTCAATCAAAAAAATATTTTTTAAAAGCACCATATACTATTTTACCAGACACATTAGTTTAATTTTAAAAAAAAACAACACATTTTTTTATTGATCCAAATTAATTTATCTAACTTATAAACTAAGTTTTGTATAGGTTTATGGATAAGGCCGGATTTAATAGACCATGCTTACGCTTCGCCGTGAGGCCGGACTATTCTTTTGTATAAAAAAATGATGTTCAAGTATTGAAATAAAGTAAAAAAAAAAAACATTGAAAAATGGTCATGATAAATGTACAACGTTAATTAGAATTAAGTCAACACGAGACATTCCATCACACCCGTGGTCCAGATTATATGACTGGAATAACTCGATAAAAAATTAAAGAGAATTATAAATCTCTTAAAAATTGTGTTAACTTTTTAAACCCATAACCCGAGTTATCAGACCCAAAGCACTCAATAAAAAAAAACCATAAAGTCTAGTTTTCAATAAATTAAATATTAAATGATAAAATTAAAAAAAAAATCAATCATACAAAAGAATTTTAAAAAGTAGCAATTAAATGAATGAGGATCAAAATCATTATTATTATTATTATTATTTATATCATTATTAAAATTAATATTAATAAATAATATCATTACCATTACCATTATTAACATTATTATTATTTATATCATTATTATTTCTATTACTATTACCACCATCGCTAATAATAATAATAATAATAATAATAATAATGTTAATTATTATAATATTATTAATTATTATTATTATTATTTTGTTGTTGATGTTGCTTGCAGCATTATCATTATTATTAATAATAGTAGCAGTTTTATTAGTATTATTACTATTATCATCACTATTATTATTGTTGTTGTTGTTGTTGTTGTTGTTGTTATTGTCATTATCATTATCATCATCATTGTTGTTGTTGTTGTTGCTGCTACCAAGGTTGTCAAAAATACTTTTTTGACACGACACGGAATATAAATATAAACTCGAATCGTAAAATCATAAGTAAAATATTTTAATTAATTATATATTAACAATTTCAATTAAGTAGTAATTAACAATATAACACAATTAAAATAAAAATAAAACAAACAATAAAAAAGTCCAAACATCTTTATTTTATTCACATTGATTCCTCTACTTCTTGGACAAATCAACCCACTTAATTTGTCATTTACAAGAAACGAGCCCCTTCAAATTTTGATAAACCATTTAACATTAATTACTTCAATGGTCAAACATGCTAATTTACAACTTTTATTCTATATATTTGCCAGTTAAAACAGAGTAATATATCAATTGATATGTTAATAGTTAATGTACGAAATTGTGAAGAATTAATAAGTATTTTAATTTTACGGAAATGAAATCCACAAATAACTTGTATCGTTAAAAAATTTATAATAATTATAGTCAAAATCAAGCTCTTGATTATCAAATTGCACAAGTTTTGCAAGATATAAATTTAAAACAATGAAAATGTTAAGGTACAGAATATGTACTACAGATTACCAGAATGTACAATTTTATATTTTTTCAAACTCGTAAAATCGGTCTGACTTTACCGAGTTTGACCGAGTTTGACCGATTTTATTAGTTTTCGAGTTTTAATCCGATTTGACACGTTAGATACATGTTGACTTGTAAAATCGTAAGATTTTAAGAGTCAACTCGCTTTTTTGACAACATTGGTTGCTACTACTATTACTACTAATATCATAATTATCATTTTTATTATTATTAATGTTGTTATCAATGTTGTTAAAAAAGCGAGTTGACTCTTAAAATCTTATGATTTTACGAGTCAATATGTATCTAACGTGTCAAATCAGATTAAAACTCGGAAACTAGTAAAATCGATCAAATTCGTTCAAACTCGGTAAAATCAAACCGATTTTACGAGTTTGAAAAAAATATAAAATTATGCATTCTGGTAATCTATACTTGTCATTACAATTATCATTATCATCACAACTGCTATCATTATAATAAACTATTATTACTACTACTATTACGACAATTATCATCATCATCATCATCATTACTATCACTATTATTGTCGCTATTAGTAGTAGCAGTAGTATCATTGTAACCACCATCACCACTACAACTACTATTATTATATTATCATCAATAATTTAGTTTATTATTATGATTATCATCGTCATCATCATCTTTGCTACTATTGGTAATAATATCATCATCATCATTATCATTACCATTAATAATATTAGTATTTTCATTACTATTTGTATTATTATTATCAATAATATTATTATCTTCATCATTTTTATTTATATTACCATCACTATTATCACTATTATTATTATTAATATTATTGAAAAAATTAAAGCCATGAACTTGATTTGAAGAATATAATTGAAAACTATAAAAACTTTAACAAATGAGCTAAGAAAAATCAAAAGAAAAGGGACCAAATTAGAATAATTATTATTATTGAAAAAACAAAAACTACAAAGGATAAAATTGAAAGCCATAAAATTTTTAACAAAAGAGCAAAGGACAAAAATAAGAAATTAAAAGTAGAAAATTGAAAAACAACAAAACTTTAACAAAAGAGAAAATGAGAAAAATACATAAATCAAAACTACAATGATCAAATCTGAAATATCAATAGCAATGAAGACCATGGGTTAGGAGAGAGAAATGAAAGGGGGAATGGTCATCAACAATAAACCAGCAACTTCTGGACACCACGTGCCACTCTATATAAAAAAAGAGACGGTGAGGAATAACATAAGATAGAGGAAGCTCATTGTTTAGTACCTAGAGTTGTCGCACGCGCCGTCTAAATTGTGCGAGCGGCTCCAACGCTGCACACGCCAATAACTTTTCCAAGTTAAAAATATTATTTTAATAATCAATTACGTAACTATCATTGACCAAACTAACAATTAACAAAAAAAAAATTATGGCTAAAAGAAAATAATAACCGACCCTAATGAATTAAATTTATTGGATTCAATGATACATGTGTAATTTTACCGTGTATATAAAACAAAAATACCAGAATACCCCTGCCCAAAACCATTTAATTTTTTTATGTTTTAAGGTATTTTGATTATTTTACTATTTATAAATATATTGAATTGACTAAAATATCTTAAAACAAATCCATAATATCCATAAAAAGATAAAAATATCTATAATTTAAAGGGAAGTAAATTTTTATATGAAGAGGGGGAAAAATCACCACACTATATCGGTGAATAGAAAAACACGAGGCCCATCAATTCTAGTATATTTATTACATAGAAGAGTTTCATTTGTGAACGTAATTGCTACAATCGCCCAAGTAACGCTTGAGCTGGAGGATGACGGATTTACCACATCGGGCTGTCGTGTAATCCCTGTGAATGTTTGATCTGATCTCCATGATACTCCCTCCGCACCAACTCCTTACAAGGGTGGATGCAACTGTGCTCAAATCCATAACGTTTCTATTTCCATGGCTCCACAATCACATGTTGCTTGCTCCATGGAGAAGCAATTTGCAGAGAGATATACAGCCCATACCTTGCATGATTCCTGACAAGCATTTATTCCAAGTCACTCATCGCACTCTAAAATGGAAGATGCCGATTTCGTCTTCATGAATGTGATATCCATGTCATGTGCCATGGCCATGCTCCTATGCCACTTTTAGACACATCATCTCTTGCTTTAACCCAAAGCACATTGACAAAAGGGTACACAGTAGCTTCTCTCTCAAAATATACAAACACACCCCATTGTCCCTTCAATAGACAGGAACGAATCATCCTGAACTATATGAATAAATCGAAATGTAATTACTGCATTTTTCCAAGTAGCAAGCATATCAAAAATGGAAAAAAATTAATGAAAAAAAAAACACACAGTGAATGCTCGAAAGAGAAGCCCTTTGAAACCTCTGCCATTGCTTGGATTAGAATCAAAGTCAGAGAGAGATGGGGGGAGAGAGCTAACGTTCATGTCAAACTTTCAGGTTAAAAATTCAAAACTCCATTCCATTGCTTTCCACTGGACTTCCCACCTCACCCACCTCCGAAAGAGGCCTCTCAACTAGAAAAGAAACAAGGGAACATCCTCTTCTGTGCAAGAAAATCTTCACAACAATGTAAAGAGACTCTTCCACTTCTCTTTCTGAAGAGTTTGAGGGCACTGGAACTTGGTTCCAGCACAGAGGAACAGTATGGCTAAGAGGTCGGAATTTGCACAGAAGCTGTTAGACGATCTCCGGTTGAGGAAGGAACGAATGGCTGTGTCTCAGAGCTCAAAAGGTTCGAAATCAGCTGCTCCAGGTTAGCATTCCATCAAATTTCACTGTCCACTAGTTTTGTTTAATGTGCAAATTGAACATTTAGAAGGCTTAAACAAGTGAAAAATTGTGGTCTAAACAATTCAGAATATTGGGTGCTTCTATTTTCCGTACTAAAATATTTAACTTGTGAATTAGAAATGATCATCTAAAACTAGGCAGTGGCATCCAGTCTTGTAGCATACAAAATTCCTGCCTATTTTCATGATCAAAGGACAGTATATGCGTTGTAGTAGGATTAGGTGCTTGGATAGTTTGAAGAGTGATTGTTGTTTTCTCTGCATCATGTGCTTGTGCAGATGTATATGCCAATTCCAAGCAAACTCACAGAGGATCCATAGAAATGAAGACCCATAAAAGTGTGAGTATCATGGCTCAATCTCATGACAGTCGTAGTTATTATGGATTTCCAATTTACTCAAACTGCTCCATGACCACAGAATGGCATTAGGAGTGGAAGCGCGCACAATAAAACTAGTGGAAGCAATAGAACACTCTCCCGTGGAGAAGCTTCAACAGAGATTGTTCCTTATGGGAAAGGTCGAAGCTCGAAGCAAATAGGAGATCTGTCCATGGCACTGGCTTTTGCCCTTGAGAATGGTGGAAAACTCAGAAGAATGGATTCGTCTGGCAATAGTTCAATGCTAGGTTTCCTGCATCAAATTGGCAGAAGATCAGTGGAAGTGGGGAGGATGGAAAGAAGTGGTATTGATAGACATGAATCTTCAAGCAACCGTTTCCCTACCCTCTCCCATATCCACATCAAAGAAATATCAAAAGGTGCACAGAAGTTACATCAGATCCTGAGAGCTTGTTCAAATGGCCTTAACTTTGAATCATATTCAATAGAAATTGGCAAGGAACTACTCAAAGGGGCCATGGATTTGGAAGAGTCTTTGAGGATGCTTGTAAACCTGCAAGAAGCTTCAGAATATATGATCACCCCACAGAGCAAAACTCGTATCACGTTGCTTGATGAGGATGACGACGACGACGAAGACAACTTCGTCAGAACAGATGAGCATAAACAACTTGCTCTGCCAAGGTTCTCCTTCGACAAGCCCTCAAGAAATTCTCATCACATTCAGGAAGTTGCAAGGACTGATCTCAGGCAGAGGCTAATGGCTCTGACTTATTCATCAGAAGCTACAAATTTCAACCATGATAAACACATTTTACGCACCTCAAATTCAGCTTCTCACAAGAAATCATCTAGCCATGGCTCCACGTCAAAGACTTCAGCAGCATTATCTGAACAGAAGAACCAGTCGAGTTCATCAAAATCCAAACCAGAAAAGGTGAGAATTCCAAATGTAATTGCCAAACTAATGGGCCTGGAGGAGGTTCCAGAAAATGCAGATTCAAAACACGCAAAGAAAGAGTCAAGTCCCAAGCAGAAAACTGAAAGGAATGTCACAAATAAATCTGCAGAAGGAAGCACTACACGAGAACGCGGGACAAAAGATGCTGAGAATTCAGTGTTCACAGTAAGAAAACAAAAACAGATGCAGCCCAACCAAATTAAGATGCTCCAGGACCCAAAAAATGCCTTGAAAGCAGAAAAGAACCTGCCAAATCACCATGCTAGCTTTGAAATGACTATGCATGATGGAAAGCCACCCAAGAAAGAGGTGGAAGGGATGAAATCAGAGAGAGGCTCGAATAAAGCTAATGTGAAAATGGATAGGCACCAAAGCAACAACATCCAAACGAGCCAAAGCACAGGAAAGCGAAAAACTGTTCAGGACAATACTAAGACCAGAGAGCAGAAAGGGAAAGAACGAGGTGAAACAAGAGAATTAATCCGAAAGCCTGAGCTGCATCAGATGGCATCACTGGCACAAAATGGAGCGGGATCTGCACTTACAATGCAATGGCAAATAGAGCACAACGCAAGTATTCTTGAAACAGAAAAGAGAGATGAAAACAGGTACATTTACAACGATCAACCGAAGTCCTCCAATGATACTGGATTCCGACAGCCTCAAAAATTCCAGAACTTTGAACAAGAAGACATAAAACTTCATGCTGGAGAGAGAGAGTGGCAGATTGCTAGACAGAAGATTCAAGATAGAACTCAAAAGGCGAGTACTGAAGTAATGTCCAAGAACACGACTGCCCCCATGAACGACATTGTGAATTTCCAAAAAAGGCATTCACAGACAAACCAGGCAACTCCTAGCAGTAGAAGTTCTAAAGAATCAGTTGATGGAGTGCCATCCAAAGGGTTTCCAACTGGCAGGCAACATGAAGATCTTGTCTACGGAATAAGTTCTAATAATATCCAGGCTAGCTTGAAAGATTCAAAGACCATGAACTCGGATCAACATTGCTCCCCAATCGATCTGAAACATGATATGATGAAGAAAATCAGCAATCCAACTATGCAAGAAAAGCAAGCTCATCCACCAGCCACACAGAATGTGATGAATACCAAGGGACCAAAGGTTAAGACTCCTCGAAGGATTGATGAACTAGTGACAAGAAAAAGCGGAACCCCACACAGCTTGGCAAGGCCGCAAAAACATCAGACTTCTGCATCGCAAGAAGGTAAACAGAAAAGGCGCGAAAAACTTGGTGGATCCAAAGTTGAACAAGTGAGAGCCATCAGGTCTAGAGAAGCAGAGGCACGCATTGTTAAATCCAGCAAATCAATGGAAATCATCCAGCAATCGGATGTGATGGAAGATCTGCATAGTAAAGTTGAACAAGCATCCAACTATTATAGTCCTGTAGACAAAAGCCAAATCCTGAAAGGACCAAATATCCTAGTTCAAACTGACAGTGTAAGCGCATTTGTTACTGCAATCTAAGAAAATATTCTCAGAATACCCTTTATACTCACACAAACTATAAGCCACTTCTTCATAGGGGACAATTCTTGCTGCTTGGTAGTGAGCTAACACGAGCTCTTTTCGGTCTCATGCAGTGTCAAAGCACAGTCTCAACGGTGACAAATGAGCAACAAGGTCAGAAATTGGGCAGGGATCAACAGCAATCTCACAACTTTGTTTTGGATTCACTTAATGGTAGGTACAACTTTGCCTTTCAGTTTCACTCCCCAGAGTACTGCTCTCCTCATTTGCATCATTCCCCAGATCCTACCTCATGTTAATCTACCACGTAGAATTAGGTTTTCCATGTAAAATCTACCAGTAAATCCTTGTTTGCTCTCAAACCAACTTCTATCATTAAGAGCATGAAAAACAGACACCACACTATATTATATCATTCATTCTTCGTTGTTGGAAATGTATGCAGGAACTCGTCAAAACAGCAAAGATATTGTTGACCCCTCAAAAATGGAGAAGCAAAAAGCATCGAAATTGGTGGCACCAGAGCCACTAAGTGAAAGTGAAAACCACCTGAAGCAGATCCTGATAAGAAGTCAACTATTCCTTAACACAGTAGAGGCACTGTTCAAACTCGACATCCCTCTGGGCATTCTCCGCACTGGTAGTGAAGAGTACTATCACGACGAAGAAAGCAAGCTCATATTAGACTGCGGATACGAGATAATGAAAAGGAAAGGAAAAAAGGAAGAGCTCAGTGTCCATCCATTGATGGAAATATCTACAACTTGTGTTAAGGTGAAATCTTTGGACAAGTTGATCAAGGAATTGCACAAAGACTTGGAGAAGTTGAAATTCTACGGTAGAAATGGTAATGCTGAGTGTCTTGTTGAAGATTACCTGCCGAAAATGGTGGAATGTGATGTGTACAGCTGGGATTTAGATGTGAACTGCATGTGGGACTTCGGTTGGGACAAGATGTTTGGATTTCTTGAAAAAGATGATGTTGTAAGGGATGTTGAGAAGTCCATGCTTAATGGCCTACTCGATGAAGTTACCAGAGACCTTCTGCCAGTATTTTGATTGGACTGAAGAATAATTATTTCTCTATAAAAGAGAGAGGACGCATTTTCTACTGATTTTTTTGGTTCAAATGTAATGCTTATATGCAGGATTGTGTGTGAATAATACATTTCTACTGCCAGAATTCTGTTCTCAGAGTAAGCTCGTTAGTTATCCATTAAAAATTGTTGGCAGATG